>Ga0208636_100026_pt1 | contig 262729 bp, 253 predicted proteins | sample LakWasM103_HOW12_2_FD_183921 | JGI IMG/M metagenome (GOLD analysis project Ga0208636, IMG submission 183921) | Freshwater sediment methanotrophic microbial communities from Lake Washington under simulated oxygen tension - Sediment Metagenome... | ecosystem: Environmental > Aquatic > Freshwater... | reverse complement strand
TTTCGTAGGGATGATTTTCTTTCATCGCCTCTACCACCGCTTTCAGGCAATGATTTTCACAGACCATTTCTACTTTGAGTTCGCTGACTTTTTCAACAACTCCGATTTGTCCGATAAAAGGGTTGGCCCCCTGCAACGGCTTAAATTGTCCGGTGCCCAATGTTTCGAAGGAGCAGCACTCATAGCTGCCTATTTTCCCACCGCCGGCGTTAAACATGGCTGCCTTCACCGCCTCAGAGTGCTCTACGGGAACAAAGAAGCAAATTTTAAACACAAAATTCCTCACATCTTCTAACAGTCAGATTTTGAAAGTTCACATTAGTTGAGATTTTTAGTCAAATACAAACCCAAACCTGGAGGGTTAATGAAATCACTTTTTGTAGCAACTATTTTCACTCTATCAGCATCACTTACTCAAGCGAGTTTTGCATGCGATATTCATGGAAAAACGGGAATTGTTCCAGACAATAAATTGAATATTCCTGTGGGCATTAAGGCCATGGGTGGAATTAATGAAATTCAATTCAATAAAGTGATTGATCGCGTCGGAGCATTGTATTCAAGTGTTGTGGCAAAACTAGGTGGCAATCTTCAATTTGAAAGAAACTGGACTGATGGGACAGTGAACGCATACGCGCATCGCGACGATGAAACTGGAAAAATTTGGTACGTCTCAATGTTCGGTGGATTGGCACGCCATCCGCAAATGACCGAAGACGGTTTTGCTGTCGTCGTGTGTCATGAGCTTGGTCACCACCTTGGTGGATTTCCAAAAAAGAAAGATCCAATGGGCAACGTCAGATGGGCCTCAAATGAAGGTCAAGCGGACTACTTTTCAACTTTAAAATGTTTAAGAAATTACTTCACAGGAATGGACAACCAGACCGTGGTCGCAAAACTTAACGTTCCAGCAGCAGTGACAGATGCTTGTAAAAAAAGTTTCGCCAATGCTGATGAAATTGCAGTTTGCCAGCGCTCTTCAATGGCCGGTCTTAATCTTGGAAATTTCTTCAAAGTTCTTATGGGAACGAAGGCCGATGTTACTTTTGCAACCCCAGATAAGGCCGTTGTCAATGTAACGTTCGACAACCACCCAGCGGCCCAATGTCGTCTGGATACTTACTTTCAAGGTTCACTCTGTGACAAAAGTGTAAAGGAAGATGTCTCTGATACAGACGGAAACCAGGGAACATGTACTGAAAGAAACGGCGATAAAGCAGGACTTCGCCCTCTTTGCTGGTTCCAACCTAAGTCTTTAAACTAAATCGATAACATCTGATCATTTTCAATAATCACGTGGCCTCTTTCTTGCGAATGAATTGAACGAGCAAGATAAGAGGCCACTTTTTTTGCTTCGATTCCCCGGTATTTCTTCAATGGCCCAATCAAAGTTTTATTAATAAGCGGTGAAATTTGAATAAAGAATTTCTCAGCGGGACGGTGCTCTTTTCTTTCTCCGAGCAAGAGCGATGGTCTGATTAATGTAAGAGTCTCAAAATTTCTTTTTTTTAACCCTTCTTCCATTTCACCTTTAATTCTATTGTAGAAAACAGGGCTTTTTGAATCGGCCCCTAATGCTGAAATGACAGCGAATTTTTTCGCTCCATTTTTTTGAGCAAAATCAGCAAAGTTTAAAACATAAGAACAGTCGACAGTCTGAAACGCCTTTTGTGAGCCGGCCTTTTTTATTGTTGAACCAAGCGCACAGAGAGCGCAGTCGACGGAACCAAAACCATAATCCAACAAGGAAACAGAATCGAGCTGATCGAAGTTGGTAACGATTTGAATAATTTTTGCGTGACTAAGAAGGAGTTTACTTCTGACAAGAAGAACGATCGCTGTTACCGTTTCATCCTCAATTAAAGACTCCAGCGCATGATTACCCACTAAACCAGACGCGCCTGCAAGTAATACCTTCATCCTGTCTTCTCCTTAAAATGGCAAAAAAAAAGGGCCTCAAAAGAGGCCCCTTCTTATGAAAAATTATTTCTTTTTTGCTGGTGCTGGAGCTGCTGCTGCTCCTTCTGGATTCTTTTCGATTCCAAGAAGTTCAACTTCAAACACTAGAGTTTCGCCACCGCGAATTTTTGGAGGTGCTCCAGTGTCGCCGTAAGCAAGTTCAGATGGGATAACGAATTTTGTAATACCACCAACTTTCATTGTTTGTACGCCTTCAGTCCATCCACGGATAACTCTGTTAAGTGGGAAAGAGACTTCTTTACCTCTTTCACGAGATGAATCGAACACAGTTCCGTCAGTTAAAGTTCCATGGTAGTGAACTTTTACGATATCAGTTTCTTTTGGTTGAGGTCCTGTTCCTTCTTTAACAACTTTGTACGCTAGTCCAGAAGCCGTTTTAGTTGCTCCTTCTTTCTTAACGAAGTTTTCAAGGAATTCAGCGCCTTTTTTCTTTACGTCCTGAGCTTGTTTTTCCATACGTGCTTTGAACATATCTTGAATTTTTTGTTGGTAGGCCATTGGATCAACTTTTTGTTTTTCACCTTTAGCTGCATCTCTTAGCCCTTGAGCAAGAGAATCGATTTCAGAATCAGACATTTGAAGTTGAGTTAAACGTGAACCAAACATTGTCCCGATAGAGTAAAACGTTTTCTCTTCTTCAGTTTTTGGATCCTTTCCTTTTGAACATCCAACTGCCATGACTCCAACTAGAGCAAGAACAGTCAAACTTGTGAATACATTTTTTTTCATGCTTTCATTCCTTTGTGAGTTTGATGAAATTTATTTTTATCTCTATAACGTTAATGCCGAAGACGAAAAAGATCAAGTTACCAATTCCTATTCAGGGATGGTTTTTAAAAGATCTGTGCGCTTAATATTTTTAGGTAAAGACTTCTCCCAATCTCCGTATAAAGGGTTGGGTAAGATAATAAATTTTTCCCCAAAATCCTCTCTGTGCTCATCGACCAACGCACGGCGCTCTTCCGCTTTTTTATCATCCCAGTCCTTATGAAAGTCGCCTAAATTGTCTCCAAAATAAAGAACGACATCATATTTGGATAGGACCGCTTCTCTACGCTTTTCCTTGCTCCAACTCCCACCTAAGAAATACAAATTTTCTCTCTTCGCGGGAATCCCTAGCCTTTTAAAATTTTCAAGAGTGTCGTCTTTTTGAACTTCTGTTCTATTGGAAATAAAGATGACTTCGACTCTATTTTTAGTAGCAAATTCGATAAACTCTTTTGCCCCGGGAAGAGCTTCAGCGCGCTTCAGAGCAACCCATCTGTTAAACAGATCCTGGCTCCATTGAATATTATTTTGCACTTCATAGGCCCCGCCAAAAGAATTATCTAAAACTGTTTCATCTATATCAAAAACAACAGCGCGCTTACGGTTATGCTTATTTTCCAGATCGCGCTCGAGCTTCATTTTTCCTAAATTATAGGCCTGATAGCATAGGGCGCGAAACTCTCCGCTGGTTTGAAACCAAAGGTACGAGCCAAGTTGATATTCTCTTGTGTTTGAAGGATATGGTTGCTCCTGATGATGAGCACACGAAACCGAGAAAGCGAGGACAACACTAAAAAGCAGTGCCTTTATTGAATGCATTTTCTTCTCCATGAAAAAAAAATAAAAAATTATTAAAAACCGGCCTCATCCAAAGCAAGATTGGCCATTTTATCGCACATTTCATTTTGAGGATGGCCTGCATGCCCTTTAACCCACAAAAATGAAATTTTATCAAAACTGTTTCTCAATTGATCCAGCTCTTGCCATAAAAGCAGATTTTCCGGCTCTTTGTTATCTGCCTTTTTCCAGCCGCGCGCTTTCCAACCCGGAACCCATTTCTCGATTCCTTCGGTGACGTATTTCGAATCGCTGTAGACAAAAACGGGACTTTCTCTATCAGAAAAGCCCTCTTCGATCCATTTTTCAATAAGTCCTTTGAGACCTCTAATCACGCCTTCCAGTTCCATTTTATTATTGGTTGTCGGCATATCTACGCCCGATGATTTTAAAATCACATCGGCCTTTGCATCCTGAATAATTGTGGCCCACGCCCCGGGTCCCGGATTTCCGCGACAGGCACCATCTGCAAAAATAGCAAACGCACTGCCAAGATCGCGCATTTCATCTGGCAAGGGAAAAGGTCCATTTAAATCGAAATCATTTTTGGGTCCCTTAAGGGATTCAGGCAAAGCTTCCGCCTTTTTTGTCAAGAGAAGAATGGCCTCCTGGGCCTCGACATCGCCATCAAAAATCGCGTCCAACTTCCGAAGATTTCTAAGTATTTCTGATTTTTTCATAGAAGGAGATTGTAACGTCATTGCTATTCTTTTTAAAGCGCTTATGTTAAAACATTCGCCATGAATAAAGCATTTTCAATTCGGGTTTATAAACAGTACTTCAATTTTGCTTCGTCGCATTTCATGCTTTTTAAAGATGGAACGCGCGAGCCGCTACACGGCCATAATTATCGTGTTCAGATCAAGGGAAATGCTCTTGAGCTCGACAATGATATGGTTTTTGATTTTCTGGATATCAAGCCTATTGTCCGTGATATCTGCAATTCACTCGATCACAAATTGCTTATTCCGAGAGACAATGCCAAACTTCGCATTGAAGAGCGTGAAAAGAATTTTATCTTCAGAACAATGGACGAGAGTGAATTCAGTATTCCTAAAACGGATGTCCTCATTCTTCCTATTGAAAATACTTCAGCTGAAAGAATCGCCTGCTATCTTGCTTATCAGATTAAAGACGCTGTTAAAGCAAAATTTAATTTTGAATTTAAAGAACTCGAAGTCGAAGTTGAAGAGACTCCAGGCCAGTCTGCCGTTTTTGTTTTATCGCAAGAATAATTTTTTTAAAGGAATAAAAAATGAAATTTGTAGAACTTACTTCAGGATCAAGTGTCAAAGGCAATCTCATCCGCTCTTACAAGACAGAAAAGCATGCGGAAAAATACTTTTATATTCTCGGCGCAGTTCACGGCGATGAAGTTGAAGGGGCACACCTCGCTTCGGAACTTTTTAAATGGCTTCAGGAAACAAACGAAGTCGATTTGCCCGTGGTCGTTGTTCCTGTAGTGAATGTGGATGGCTTTAAGTTAAAAACGCGTGTAAACGGCAATGGCGTTGATTTAAACCGCAACCTTCCCTCAACTCAATGGACGCCTGAAGCACGCGAAGAAAAATACTTTCCGGGTAAGGCCCCACTTTCAGAACCTGAAAATAAGTATCTCGTTTCACTCTTTGAACAGTATCCACCAAAGTTCATTATCAGTTTCCACTCATGGTACCCAGTCATTAATTACAACGGGGCCTGCAAAGAAGTGGCAGATTTTTTGGCAAGCTATAACAAATATCCCATTGAAGCAGACTTCTTGACTCATCCGACTCCAGGGTCTCTCGGCGAATACGGACCACAAGTTTTAAAGTGTCCCGTTCTTACTTTTGAATGTCCCGTTCTTTCAGAAACGGTCACATTGGAATCCGTATGGAAAGAGAATGAAGAGGCATTTAAAAAACTCTTTACCACACGGACTATTGAAACATTTAAGCTCTAAACATCTTCGAAGCGTTTGTCGTCATAAGAAGGAACAGACGCTTCGTTTTTCTTTCTCGCGGGAACAACTGGCCCAGCGACTTCTTCCGGTTCAGAAAACACTACTTTTAATTTTTCTTTTTTCACCGCCGGAGCTGGCGCCGATGCAACAGTTTTAGGTGCAGGCGCAGGTGTTGCGGCCTTTGGTGCAACCGTTTTTTCTTTCTTAGGAGCGATGTTTGAGGCCGCGGCAGTAACTGTTGCCGATTTAACCTTCTCCGCTTTTTTCGGAGGTCTTGCTTCGGCCATCATTATTTTTACATCGCCATGAACACCAAAAAGTAGCGACGTTAATTTGTCTGATGTTTCTTTTACATTTTGAGAAAGTTGCATAACGGCCGAAGCGTTATCGGCAACCTTTTGAGCTGCGACTGAGTTCTGGTTTGTCACTTCATCAATTTGTCCCATGGCCTTATTAACTTCTCCAATCCCTTGCGACTGCTCAGTTGAGGCCAAAGAAACTTCCGAAACAAGCGATTGAACTTTTGCCACATTCTCGTTTATCTCTGAAAGAGCGACGTCGCAATCTTTTGCGCGATCAACTCCCGTTTCGATTTTCAATTTCCCATCGTGAACAAGTTTTTCAACTTGAGTCTTCGTATTCGTAACGATTTCATTGACCTTCACAATACTTTCTTCAAGAAGACCTTTAATTTCATTGGCCGCATTTCCACTCATCTGCGCCAGGTTCCCCACTTCCTCAGCAACAACTGCAAAACCTTTTCCTTGTTCACCTGCTCGCGCAGCTTCTACTGAAGCATTAAAAGAAAGAAGCTTTGTTTGAAAAACAATGTCGTTAATAACTTTAGTTTTTTCTGAAATATTAGTAATGACGTTTACCATTTCTTTTAATTCATCATTATTTTTTTTCATGAAATCATTGAACGATTCATTGTTTTCATTAATTTCATTCATCGCCACGATCATATTCGAAACAGCATCCTGACCTTTTTTCACTGAACCTAAACTATCTGATGATGAGCTAAGGGCGTTCTCAGTATGATCAGAGTTTCTTTTAATCATTGCCGAAATTTCTTCAAGGCTCGACGCTGTCTCTTGAACTGCAGCGGCCTGCTCAGTAGAGCATGAAGATAGCTCCGAACTCATCGATCCTAAATCTGTTGCCGATTTAATAAGTTCGGGCGCACTTTTATTCAGTTCATTGATTGCGAAAGTGAGTTGAGAAGTAATTGTTCGAGCGAGGATAGTTCCCAAAATTACACTTATGATAAACCCCACTACCATGAGCGTGATTGAAACGATTGAAGAAAAACCGGCGATCTCTGTAGACAGAGATACCCATTTGTCGGCTTCTTTATGTTGAAAATCCATCAGTGCATTTAAAGAAACAAAGAGGGCATCTGTTGAAGCTTCATATTCGTTAAAGAAAACCTGCTGAAATTTTTCACTCGCCCCTTCAGCTTTATAAAGGATGACGAGCTCATCCGTTTTCGCTTTTACTGCTTTCCAACCACTATCAACTTTTTTATAGAATTCTTCTTCACCTGCAACAAACTCAATTTCACTGTAAGCTTTATCATTTTTATCAAAGCGCTCAATCTCTTGAGCCATTCTATCAAGCGCTAACTTCTTTTCTTCTTCATGTCCTTTCGAAGAACCGACTAGAAAATACATTCTCGAACGAATAGTTCTCGCACTGTCTCTCATTTCTGAAAGCCTATCGAGATTGCCCATGTTGATTTTCACCACATGATCAAATTTCCCAATGACTTTTCCAAGGTAAATATAATTAGTGCCTCCGACAATGAGAGTGAAGAAAGCAACTAAAAGAAAACCAATAAAAATTTTATGTTTCAATTGAACACGCGAAAGCATGCCAAACTCCTTATGAAAAAAAACGCTTAAGAAAATATTAAGGGATCCGTGCTATCTATCGACATAAAAAAACCCGCTGTTTAGCGGGTTTTTTAAAAATTGTGAATTTGTTTGTTTGAGAATTACTGTCGGCCATTAGCAATAGGCTAAAATTAAGCCTTATTAAACTTAATAACTTCAACAGGACAAGCTTCAGCGGCCTCTTGAATCTTTAAACCGTCATCTAGAGGAGCGCCTGGTCTGATAATACATGTCGTATCTGTCACTTCAAAAACTTCTGGATAAATACCTTCGCAAGCATCACAAACAATGCATCCTGGTTCGATCCAGACTTTAGAAACAGAGAAATTATTCGCGGCCGGTGCAGCAGCTCCACCACCAGCAGCGGCGCCAGCAAAGTCTCCTGCAAAAATCGGATTAGTTGCAAGCTTGAGTTGTTTTGCTGTCTTTGGAAGCGGTGGAGAAATAAAAGTACGCTCTGGAATTTCAAAACGTGGCTTTTCTTTAACTACAGCTAATTTCGCTTTTAATTCATCAGCCGTCTGAGTTGCATTTTGAAGTCTAGCTTTAAACTCAGAACCTTTCATTGTAATTTTATGAGTTGTTTGATCTCTCGTTGCAATGACTTCTACTTCCATTGTGGCCTGATCAAGATTTGTGGCCGAAAGAAGTTCTTTCATAGCAGGACCCATTTCAATATCACGAGCAAAGTCGTCTGAGCTGCCATCAAATTCGCGTTGAATATCTAATTGTGCTGGAGCACCAAACGGATTGAAAAGGTGAAGGCGAATTCGGTCGTATTTAACCGGTTCAGCACTTTGATCCCATGATAAAGCGAAAGCAAAACCAGTCTCACCTAATTGGCTTTTTAAAATTTCTAATTTTGGTTTTACGAATAAGAAATTAAGAGCGCCGGATAATAAGCTCAGGGCCCCAAGTCCGATCAATAAACCTAACCCCATTAAAATCGCCACGGCCATGGCAATAAACGTCGTGTTCACAAAAACTCCTCAATGAAAAAACGAGTCAATTAATCAAATATTAACATCCCTATTTTAGCATAAGTTTATGAGATGTTTAGCAAAATTGTGCAACAGAGAGAGGAAGATTAAAAATGGTATGCAGTTCATCACCCACTATTTTTCCTAATCCAAGCAAAATCCCCTCTTGATGATAAATCCAAAAGTAATTCTCCGAACAAATTAGCTGGGAATTGGGGCGTTGGACTATGTCTTTAAGCTTTAATCGGATGCCCTGTAAATAACGTTTGGTTTGTTCTGGGGTTAAAAAAAACTCATTGAGATAAAGAAGTTGATCAAGCGGAATGCCATGCTTTTCCAGATTGAAAGAAGGATCTTCTTTTTTGGGCCATTCTTCTTGAGTCAAGGCCTGCTCTGCCCCTAATGCACCAACTGCAAGCCTTTCTAATTTCTCCAGGGCCCCATGGCCTCCGAAAGAAAGGGCGATTTCTTCAAAGAGACTGCGCACATAAGTTCCACTTGAGACACTGACAACAAAATCCAAATAAGGATAATTAAATTCTAAAACATCAAATGTATAAATCTGACGTTTTACTTTTTCCTTTTCAATCATCCGTCCTGCAAGAGCATGGAGATAAAGTCTTTTCCCTTCAAACTTGGTTGCAGAAACCATATGTGGTCGCTGCCAATATTCGCCTAAAAATTTTTTTGAAAGAAATTCTTCAAGCTCTTCTTTGGTTTTGCTTTGCCATTCTTTTTCAATATCTTTTGTTTCAAGAACAGGCTTGGTTAAATCGCCAGATTCTGTGCGCGGACCGAAAAGACCGCGGGCCCGGTAAGTTTTAGGGAGCAGCTCATGAACGTAATCATTCATCTTCTGGGCCCCTTGGATCCCAATTAGTAAAACTCCCTCTGCAAAAGGATCGAGAGTTCCGAAATGACCTATTTTTCCAAAATCAAAATTGAGATTTTTTTTGAAATGATAAACGACTTGGAAGGAAGAAATTCCCACCGGTTTATAAACATTAAATACGAGTGGAATCTTTCGATAATCCATTGAGAAAACGGTTAGTCCTGTTCTGAGTCTGATTCAGATTCGCTCTTCAAAAGATCCATGATCTTTTTTTCTTCTTCGAACTGATTATCGTAAACAAAAGTAAGACTCGGTACGTGGCGGACTTCAAGAACTTTTGCCAGTTCCGAACGGATTTTTCCTGCAGCGGCCTGAATAGCAATCTTAGCATCTCCACGCGTGTGAGAATCATAAGTGTCCCATGATACTGTCGCGTAACCATAATCAGGCGAGAGTTCTACTTTAGTGATAGAAACTCTCGATAATCTTGCATCTTTGATAGTAGCACGGAGAAGGCCGTTGATTTCATTCAACAGCCTTTCTTCGTATTTTTCTTTTTTAAAATTATTTTTTTTGGCCATAAATTTACTACAGAATCGGTCTCGCCTCTTTTGAGCCAGCTGATGTCAATCCAGAGGCATCATCAAGCGTTCTTTTCTTCTGTACCATCATGTACGCTTCAAAGATATCACCTTGTTTAATATCAGTGTATCCTTCAAGAGCAATACCACACTCGTAACCGTTTTTAACTTCTTTAGCATCGTCTTTGAAACGTTTAAGAGAAGATAATTTCCCGTCGTGCATGATTTTACCATTTCTAAGAAGTCTAATATTACAGCCTTGGGCAATTTTACCGTCAATAACATATGAACCGGCGATAATACCTGCTTTAGGAATATTGAAAACTTCTCGTACTTCAGCGCGACCAATGAATTCTTCAGTAAACTCTGGAGCAAGAAGACCTTCAAGAGCAAGCTTCACATCATTAATGAGTTCATAAATGATTGAGTAGTTCTTGATATCAACGCCTTTGTCTTCGGCCATTTTTCTAGCTGAAGTTACAGGTCTCATGTTGAATCCGATAATAAATCCACCTGAAGTCGCGGCCATCTGAACGTCTGAATCTGTAATTGGACCAACGCCTCCGGCAACAACTTTAACAGCAACTTCAGCATTCCCCAAAGTTTCAAGCGCAGACTTGATTGCTTCGTAAGATCCTTGTACGTCTGAACGAATAATGAGGTTAAGGAATTTTTGTTCTTCACCTTCTTTAGAAGCATTGGCAAAGAAATCTTCAAGAGAAACTTTCTTTTTCTCTGGTGCTGCTGTGAGAAGTTTTCTTTCGGCCACTCTGTTCTCAGCAATTTTCTTTGCTTCTCTTTCGTTCTTCACTGTATTGAGCTTATCTCCAGGACCTGGAGTTGATTCAAGACCAAGAATCTGAATTGGAGTTGATGGACCAGCAGAGTTTAGATTTTCTCCTTTATGGTCAGTAAGGGATCTTGCACGTCCGTAAGTTTCACCGACAACAACAAAATCGCCCTTGTTAAGTGTACCGTTTTGAACAAGGATCGTTGCAATTGGCCCGCGACCTGGTTCAATTTTCGATTCAATAACAACACCGTCAACCACGCCTTTTGGATTAGCGCGAAGATCAAGCATTTCAGCTTGAAGCAGAATCGCTTCAAGAAGTTCATCAATCCCTTCTCCTTTCAGAGCAGAAACGTGAACATATTGAGTTTGTCCACCCCAGTCTTCTGGCATGAGGTTGAACTCAGTCAATTCTTGTTTTACGCGATCAGGGTTAACACCCGGCTTGTCCATTTTATTAACTGCGATAATGATAGGAACACCAGCATTTTCACAAAATTTAATTGATTCTTTCGTCTGTGGCATAACACCATCATCACCGGCAACAACTAGAACAACGATATCAGTTGCGTTTGCTCCACGCTGTCTCATGGCCGCAAAGGCCGCGTGACCAGGAGTATCCAGGAACGTGATATTTTTACCTTCATCAGTTGTCACTGAGTAAGCGCCAATGTGCTGAGTGATCCCACCAGCTTCACCAGAAGCTACTTTTGCCTTTCTGATTGTATCAAGAAGTGTTGTCTTACCGTGGTCGACGTGACCCATGATTGCAACAACCGGCGGTCTGATTGGAAGTTTATTTTTTTCCTCATCAGACAATGTTCCTTTCTGAATGATTTTTTCTTCATTGAAAGCTTTGTCTTCAATTCTGTAACCAAAAAGAGCACAGATATCAGCGGCCAGTTTTGGACCTACATAATCTGATTCTTTAACAAGAAGGTTTAGCTTCAAACATTCATCGACTAAATCTTTAAATTTCATCGAAAGTTTTCTAGCTAGTTCGCCCAGTTCAACCCCTTTGTGGATTTGAACAACGCGTTTTGATTCCTTCATTTCAGTAATTTCTGTCTGCTGAGTTGGTCCCACGTAATCCTTTTTTCTCATGATCTGAGTGTAAATCGGTCTACCTGTACCACTTAAAGTGGTATATGACCGCAACTCTTCTTCTGCACGAGATAATGTCAGGGCCTGTGCTTTGCTCGCGATAACTTTTTTACCAGTCATCATCGTTGCAAGACCACCCATGCGCTTTTTATTTTCTTCTTCTTCACCACGTTTTTTGGAATCGAGTTCCTCTTCCGCAGTCATCGCCGGTCCACCAACTTTGGCAGCAGCTGCTTTGCGAGCTTCTTCGCGCGCTTTAGCTTCCTGTTGCTCTTTAAAATTTGGATCTTTAGACGGCGTATACACTGGTGTAAACCGGTGAGGACGATCGATGCTTGATTTTTTCTCTTCGACCTTCGCTACCGGCTTTTCTTCCGTTGGAGTACTTTCAGGTTTTGCAACCGGTTTAGAAACAACTCTTAAACCGCCAGAGGGAGTCGCTGCTTTATCAGTTCTCTCTGTTCCTTCTGTGGTCTCTTCGACTTCTTCTCTAGAAGCAGATTCAAAAGATTCTTCCTGCTCATACTCTTCACCTTGTGAAGCTCTGGCAATTAGTCTTTCTTGCATTTCCTCTTGCTCTAGATCAGCAGCAGATTCTTTTTCATCAGTCTTTCTTCTAATGACTGTTGCTTTCTTTTTCACCGCCGGTGCAGCTTTTTTAGTTTCTCCAGCAGGAGCAGCCGCAACAGGTTCTTCTTTTTTCTCAACAGCTTTGGATACAACTGTTTTCTTTTCAGTTGTTTTCGCTTCACTGGTCGGCGCTTTCTTACGAACCGCTTTTTTCTTTGGTTCAGCGGCCTGAGTTTCTTCTTTTTCCTTTCGGATCTCAGAAAGAAACTTGGCAACATCTTCATCAGAAAGCTCGGCCATGTGATTTCTCACATTGAAGCCTTTTGCTTTTAAAGATTCGACCAAATCGAGTGGGCCTATCTCTAATTCTTTTGCCAGTTCAAAAACTTTTTTAGGCATTATTAACTCCGTTTACATAACTTTTATTTCAATTTGAATGCTGCTAGTTCTTCTCTTAAGCGCTTTTCAGCCTCAGAGAATTTGTCTTTACCGTCGCCTGACTCATCTTTCTCTTTATGTTTATCGAGAAGACCTTTGTAAGCAGGAACAGCAGAAGCAGAAACCAATTCTTCTTCATCAGACTCAAGATTGATGACACCTTTTTCAATAGCATCGTGTGTATCTTTAAGGATCTGTGCGCCGTCCGCTTCAGTTCCATGAATGATTCCACCAAGAGTTTCTGCATCAAGAGCGGCAAGATCGCCAATTGACATGATTCCGTTTTGAACAAGCATTTGAGCTCTTGCATCTGAAACAGAAGCAATTTGAACAAGGCTTTCAACTGCTTTCTTAATTTTTTCCTGAAGTTTAGTTTTAGAAATAATATTGATTTTGTACCCAGTCAGCATCGCTGCCAGACGAACGTTTTGTCCGCGACGACCGATGGCCAGAGACAATTGATCTTCTTCAACAACAACGTCCATTGAGTAACTGTTGTGATCAACTTGAATATTTGAAATTTCAGAAGGTGCAAGAGCTGCTCTAGCAAATGTTTCGATATCAGAGTTCCAACGAACGATATCGATTTTTTCACCTTGAAGTTCGTTAACAACGTTTTGAACGCGCGAGCCTTTCATACCAACGCAGGCACCAACTGGATCAATTTCTTTATCAGAAGTGTAAACTGCGATTTTAGCTCTTTGTCCTGGTTCTCTGGCGGCTGATTTAATTTCAATATTGCCATCAAGAATTTCAGGAACTTCAACTTCAAAAAGTTTTACAAGATACATTGGAGATGTTCTTGAGAGACGGATTTCAGGACCTCTGTTCGTCATAACAACTTCAGAAAGGTAAGCTTGAATTCTGTCGCCAGTCTTGAAGTTTTCACCTGGAATAAGTTCTTTTCTTGGAAGAACTGCATCTGATTTTCCAAGATCAACGATCACGTTTCCGCGTTCGTATCTTCTTGCGATACCAGTCACTAGTTCACCTTCTCTGTGTTTGAAATCAGAGAAGAGAATTTCTCTTTCTGCGTCTCTTACTTTTTGGAAAATGATCTGACGAGCTGTTTGAACGTCAACGCGTGTAAAGTTAGGGTTCTCAATTCTGATCCCTAGCTGGTCGCCGATTTCAACTTCGCTATCTAGATTTTTTGCATCATCAAGCTTGATTTCAATGATAGGATCTTTAACTTGATCAACAACATTTTTGTATTGATAAATTTCGATTTCATCTTCGGCGTCGTTGTAACGTGTTTCATATTCACCTTGAATACCGAATTTTTTTCTAGCTGTAACAAGGAATGCTTGTTCGATGGCGCGAACAACAACTCTTTTGTCGATTCCGCGATCTTTTCCTAATGTTTCAATCATTCTTCCTAATTCTGAGAAATTCATTTTAACCTACCTAGCTATTTCTTAATCTTTAAGGTTATTAAAGTCTGTTTCTAAATTTGCTTTCTTTATTTGCGTATAAGGGACATTTATCACAACGCCTTTAGCGTCGATCACAAGCCCTTCTTCATTTGCTTCTACAAGCTTCACTTTTATTTTTAAATTATTGCGAAGGGCCTTTGGAAAATCGGGGTAAACCGTTTCATCAATTTTCTTATTTAAGCCCAGAGTTATGTCTTGACCGACAACTCCTTTAAAATGATCAACTGTCGTTAAATTGCGGAACAATCCTGGAGAAGAAACTTCGAGAGTGAAGTTATCTGGTATCCAAGTTTCTGTTTCCATATAAGGATTAAAAGCGCGATCGACGCGAACGCAGTCATCTAAAACGGCCGTCTTAGTTTTTGGATCCATGATGAACAAGCGCAATTCACCAGATGGTGCATGCCACTCAAGATCATACATCTCTAAATTTTGTTCACATAAAATCTTTGAAGAAAGTTCGAAAAATCTTTGTTCCAAACCACTTCTTGGACCGCGAAGAACCATGAATTAAGACCCCATATAAAAAAAAAGGGCGGAATCGTTAGAAGTCCACCCTTGATATCAGTTAAATATTTTCGGCGATAGTAACCTTTTAGAAAGTTCGTTCTAAAAAAAGAAGTTAAGAAGAAGGAAGAAAAAAGTTACTACTCAGGCACTATAACAAAATTTTAGGGATTTGCAAACATTGCCTTCTTTATAAGCGCCCTTCTACAGGTCGGCAGTCATAATCAACGCTGCTCTGCCATTTCCGTAGAAGTCTTTCTTACGGTGAATCACTTTAAACCCGCAGTTCTGATACAATTTCTGTGCTGCATGATTCTCTTCTTCTACTTCCAGAAAGAAATGCTGGAACTTTTCGTTCTTAAGCTCAAACAAACTTTTTTCTAAAAGTTGTCGGGCCAGTCCCTGGTCGCGATACTCAGGATGGACGAGTATTTTCAAAAGATGCGCAAAGGAATCTGCGCAAGAAAGATCAAAAAGTGAGAAACCAACTATTTCATGATGAGTTGTTAAGGCCATAAGAAAACGGTCATGACCTTGAAAAAGCTGACTCCAAGACTCCTGTCCCCAAGGGGTAGGAAAAAACTTTTGATCGAGCTCAAAAAGTGCGAAGGCCATGGTGCTCGTTAAAGCATCATGGCCTTCGATTTTTTTAAAAGTAAAAGACATTGAAAATTAAACCGGCGAGCTTAAATCAACGTTACCGATTGAACGCTCAGAGTTTGTTTTCACTTCCATATGGAAGCGAATTTTCGCCTGAGGATTAAATGTATATCCGTCTTTTCCACGAATAATGTATTTGCGTTTTGCATCTCCGTCTTCAGGTTCAATTAATTTTCTCAATCGAGAAACTGAAGTGTAGATCAATTTGTCGTGGATAAGAGGATTGTACTCGTCTTTCCAGATCATTTTGGCCAATTGTTCTTTGTCGAAATATGTACCTGGATTTTTCGAAAGTAGGAAAAGAATTTCAAGAAGAACAAAACGGTGTTTGAAGTCGATTGTTCCTAATGTTCTTTCAACAATTTTTCTATTGGTGCGATCGAGGTAAAGATCCACAGTTGAATCATTAACATCGTCGATTTCCGCTTCAATCAAATGGTTTAAACGCTTAAAGACTGTTGTATCGATAGATTCTTGCGCCAAATGGAACATATTAAGTGCATCGTCAAAGTTTCCAGCTTTTTTAAGAGCCGTCGCTTTACCGAAAAGAATATAGCCGTAAAGGTTCCAGCATTTTTTACTTTGAAGATACTCATTAGCGAGCTTGTAATAATTAAGTGCTTTTTCGTTTTCATTCATTTCAATGAAAATCTTCGCATAATAAGTGTACATCGCTCCTGACAGATAAAACTTCTTGATGATTTTGAGAAGGTCATTAAGCTGGTCTAGGAAGCGAAGAGAAGTTTCATAATCTTTTCTGTAGAAAGAATTAGTAGCAAGAGCAAGAAGACATTTAGAAAGAAGCTCCGGCTCATTTTCTTCAGAAGATTTTTTATAAGCAAGTTCGAAGTTCGACTTAGCTTCTTCAAAACTGCCGCTATAATTTTTTACAACACCAAGGTTGTAAAAGAATTCAGATGTAAGAGTCGGAAGAGCGCGGCTTAATGCATCCATCAGTTTTTCACTTTCATGAATATACTTTTGCGCCTTAGTATCTTCTAATTTTTCAGAAGCAATTCTGATTAAAAACCCATAAGTTTTTAGAATAGAAAATCCATCTCTGATTGGATCAGCAAAAGACAAAGCTTTAACAAATGCCTCTTCTGCTTTATCTAAATCAGCTTTATCGTAATACACTTTTCCCAGCTGATAGTATGATCTACCAATGTCAGAATTCGTAATTTCGCCCGACATTTTTTTCAGGTCATCCTGAAAAAGACCAAGTGCTGGATGTCCTTCAGATTGCGCTTCTGAAATTCCAAAATCTTGAGTAGATACCATAGCATTCTCCAAAAATTAGGGTCCGCTTTTCACATCAGAAAAGTTGAGATGCAACGTCATATCACAAGCGGTTTTGAGCGTCAAAACACCGTTGTAAGATTTTTCTAAAAGTAAGATTCAACTCGTTGATTTATATGGGTGGCACTGGTAATCTAGCACTGTAAAAATTTCATCACTTTTCCCCATTTCGGAGACTTAAATGGCCAAATACGATCTTGACACAATTCGCCACTCAACTGCTCACCTCATGGCCCAGGCCGTTAGTCGTCTATTTAAAGACCATAATCCTCAATTTGGGATCGGACCTGTCATTGAAAACGGATTTTATTACGACATCGACATGGACGTTAAAATCACCGACGAGGACTTGGAAAAAATCGAAAAAACCATGCAAGAAATTATCGATGAGAAATTGCCTATTCAAAGAATGGTTATGTCTCGCGATGAATCAGTCGATTTCTGGAAAAAGAAAAATCAACCTCTCAAAGTTGAAGTTGTTTCAGGAATTCCACAAGGCGAAGACATTTCAATGTATCAGCAAGGTGAGTTCGTCGATCTTTGCCGTGGACCGCATGTTGAAAACACTGGACATCTTCCAAAATTTTTCAAGCTTCTACATACAGCTGGAGCTTACTGGAAAGGCGACTCCAACAATAAAATGCTACAAAGAATTTATGCAGCCTCTTTTACTACAAAAAAACAGCTTGAAGATCACTTAAACTTTCTGGAAGAGGCCAAGAAGCGCGATCACAGAAAACTAGGAAAAGAGCTTGAGCTCTTCCACTTTGAATCAGTAGCGCCAGCTTCACCTTTCTTTATGCCCAAGGGAGCGACTGTCTATAACGAACTCGTCTCTTTCATGAGACGAATTTATGTAAAATATGGTTACGATGAAGTTATCACTCCGATGCTTCTCGACTCTGATCTGTGGCACACATCAGGGCACTACGCTCACTACAAAGAAAATATGTATTTCTCACAGGTGGACAAAAAGGAATTTGCGCTTAAGCCGATGAACTGTCCTTGTCACATGCTCATGTTCAAACACTATAAATATTCATACCGCGATCTACCGATGAGATACGCTGATTTCGGCAGACTTCACAGATATGAATCTGCAGGGGCCGTAGCGGGTCTAACTCGCGTCCGTTCTTTCTGTCAGGACGATGCTCATATCTTCATTTCTCTCGAAGGAATTGAAGCAGAAATTTTAAAACTAATGGAAATGTTCTTTATTTGTTATGATCACTTTGGTTTCAAGCAAATCAGAGTAGGTCTTTCTACTCGTCCGGAATCTAAAGCTGGAGACGATGCGACTTGGGATATTGCGGAATCTGCACTTAAGGCCGCTCTCGATAAAACTGGTCAAGCCTATCACATCAATGAAGGCGATGGCGCTTTCTATGGTCCGAAAATTGATATCCAGATTTCAGACGCTATCGGCAGATGGCATCAGCTTGGAACTATCCAATTGGATTTCCAACTTCCGGATCGCTTTGATCTGAAATATACAAATGAAGAAGGTAAGGATGTTCGCCCGGTTGTTATTCACCGTGCACTACTCGGCTCTCTGGAACGATTCATCGGTGTTTACCTCGAACACGTTGCTGGTGTCTTCCCATTCTGGTTGGCGCCTGAGCAAGCCGTTATTGTTCCTGTGTCCACTGACAAACATCTCGAGTTCTGCAAAACACTCGCGAGCGAATTAAAAGAGCTTGGACTCAGAATTAAAGTTGATGAAAGAAATGAAACAATGGGATACAAGACTCGTCAAATTCAACAATCTAAAGTTCCATTCATGCTTGTCGTAGGTGACAGAGAAATGGAAAACAAAGCGGCCAGTATCCGTGCTCACGGAGAACAGGGTTCAAAAAACTTAACAATTGCTGAATTGAAAGAGTATTTCACGAAATTAAATGAGGAAAGAATTCCTGCTAAACTAAGATAAAACTAAAGTGAAAGGGGAATGGATTCCCCTTTCATCATATACCGAAGGATTGGCCCCATGAAAAAAAACATTTTGCTCCTCTGCGGAGGCGGCGGCACTGAGCACGAAGTCTCTCTCGTTTCTTCTAAATATATCGAACAAAATCTCAAAGAGATTGGTCTCTACAATGTTTTTAAGGTCGAAATCGGGGCTCCCCGTTCAAACGACCGCAACTTCTACCTGCTTAATCCAGACGGAAGTCACAAAGAACAAGTTGAATTAAATTTTAAACGTGAATTGACGGGACCGTCAGGTAAACACGATATTCACTATGTCGTTCCATGTATCCACGGACCTCCTGGAGAAACCGGAGAAATTCAGACTTATCTGGATTTGATTTCTCTTCCCTATTTGGGCTGCGGTCCTGAAGCAAGCCTTATTTGTTTTAACAAAGTCACAAGTAAACTTTGGTTTAATGCACTCGATATTCCGAACACTCCATTCGAGTTCTTGACTAGCATCGAAGAGTCACCCAAGGCCCATAACCTGTTCGACAAGCACGGAAAAGTTTTTGTTAAGGCCGCTTCGCAAGGCTCAAGTGTCGGATGTTATCCCGTTTCAAAAAAAGAAGATCTTGATGCCGCATTAAAGAATGCCTTCAACTACTCTGAATACGTCCTGGTTGAAAAAATGGTTAAGGCAAGAGAGCTGGAAATTTCAACTTATGAGTTTGAAGGAAAAATTCATGCGAGTGTGCCGGGAGAAATCAATTGTCCGTCGGCCTTTTATTCTTATGAAGAAAAATACAACCCAAATAGCAAAACGACGACTGAAGTCGTTGCACCTGGATTATCGAAAGATGTTGTGGAGAGAATGCGGACCTATGCCATAAAGGCCTTCAAAGCACTTAAGCTCCGACATTTATCACGCATCGATTTTTTCTACACAAACGACGGTGAAATTTATTTGAATGAGATCAACACTTTTCCTGGGGCCACTCCGATTTCTATGTTTCCTAAAATGATGGAAAACAATGGACATGCTTACTTGAAATTTATTGGCGATATTATTAAGAAAGACATTCTTTAAAAGAGTAAAAACTATGAAATTACCTATCATTAATGCAGAAGATGCAACTCACGGTTCAGAAATTCTCAAGCACTATTATGCCAATAAAATGATCCCGGCAGAAAAAAAGACGTACATGACGAAACTAAAAGATTCGATTGGTCCCTATATGGGAATCGAAGCTAAAGATGGAAGTACTCACTATCTTCTCGATGCGGCCTCGCAAATTGCGACGCTTGGACATGGTTTTAACCCATCTGTCTTTTTCGGAACAACCGAATTTCTCGAAACGTGGATGAATGATGCCACTACGAAAGAATTTAAAGATATGAGACTGGCCTTCCAAAACTTTCTCGGTAGAAAACTCGGATGGAAAAAGACTCATCTGACGTTTGTACATTCTGGGGCGGAAGCAAATGAAACGGCACTCGGCTATTGCTATCGCCGAAGAGTTAACAAAGAAGCTAATAAGGTACTCGCTTTCGAAGGATCTTTCCACGGTCGTATGATGGTCACTTTAGCGGCGACTTGGAATAAATCAAAACGCGAACCCTTTGAATGGAAAAATTATCTCGCTGAATACGTAAAATATCCTGAGCTACAGGATGCTCAGATCAATGTGGCCATTCCGGCCAATTGGAAAGAAATTTGGAATGAGTCTTCCTTAAAGGATTTCACTGTCCCAGCGGAATGGTCAAAAGATCCTATGATTAAAAAAGAAGTGGATTCACTTCTTGCCGTTCGCAATCAACTTCTGACTAAAAAAATCTTTGCGGTCATTATTGAACCTATGCAATGTGAAGGTGGTGACTGCTATTCTTCAGATCGTTTTCACACTGCTCTCCTTTTAATGGCAAAGACATTTAAAGTTCCGGTCATTCATGATGAAGTTCAGACAGGATTTCATCTCGGTCGTGAATTCTTCTGGCACAGACAGCTCAATCTCCGTGGATTAAATGGCGAACAACTAAATCCTGATTACGTCATTTGCGCAAAAAAAGCACAGATTGGAATTGTTCTTTCACACCATGAAACGAAAAACGTTTTCAAAGGTGAAGAATTTTCAGTCGCTTCTGCTTTCCGCGGTTATGCACATGCCATCAGTCTCGATCAATGTCAGCAACGAATTGTCGACATGGAAAAATTGGTCAATCCTCGACTTGAGGTCCTGCTAAAAAAACATACGCAATTTATTTCACGTCCTCGTATCAACGGCCTTGCTTTTGCTTTTGATATTCACGATCCTACTCTCTTAAATAAATTTGTCGATCTCCGCTTCAAACACGGACTTCTCTATTATCCTGCTGGATCACAAACTCTTCGTTTTAGATTAAATACGGCCTTTGGAACAAAGGATCTCGATTTCCTTTTTGATCGTCTTGATTATATTTGTCGTGAACTTTTTCTCAATGAAGTACACCCTATTCCTACGCATGTTGAAACAGATGCTCCAGAGGCCCATGAGTCATATGAGTGGCACGATTGTCTGATCAATATCAAACTAGCAAAGGCCCTTGGTAAAAAGATTGAAACAAAAGATATTCTTTCTACTGTGTCGAAACTAGTCGCTCAAAAAGCGCCGGTTGAGTTAATTGTCATTTCTCCGGACAATTTTCTCGATTATAGACAAGACATCATTAACCTCGAAAAGAAAGTATATGAACCTGCAAGACAAACCGAAATTGAAAAATTTGAACACACTGTTTTAAACCGCAATTCACTTTGTCTTGGTGTTTTAAACAACACTGATAAGAAACTCATGGGAATTGCTTTTGCGGGTCCATTAAAACTTTATCCGCTGGAGCGCGGAGTCCGCATGGATCCGAACTACAATGACGATGATTCGCTTTACATGCTCGATGTAACTATTGACAACGATCTTCAGGGCTCTGGCCTTGGTCGCTCACTCAAATATGCCCTATCGGCCCTCGCCTTAACAAAAGGCGTGAAACGCATCCAAGGAAGAAATCGCGATCGACTTGCTGGGGCCATGATCAATATAAACATGTCTCTCGGAGCAATCGAGCAAACTTATATTCGTGAGGATTATCCTGACTTTGAAGCCTATCGCGACGTACTCTACTACACCATAAAAGCGGAATGGAAAAAACCTTCGCTCCATTTAGGAAGAGGAACGACAATTCCTATCTCTCTTAAAAGTTTGTCTCCAGAGTACTTCAGAGCTCAAATGCCTTATGCCGTCAACAAAGTGTGTCTTTCAAACTTTGTCAGTGAGGATTTTCTAAAAGGAGTGAAAGAAGTTATTGAAGTTCTTCCGCCGCAGTTAAGACATGGCTACACATGTTCTGGCCAATCTGAATGCGTAGACAAAGTCATTAAAACGATTTGGGTAAAATCCCCAGAAGAAATTAAGAAGAACCATGTAACAAAAATGATGACGTTTAAGCGTCACTATTTTGGTAATGGTTCATCTCTGGCGCGATCATTGAGTTTAGATACAGATCCTTATTTCGATGTTGTAAAACTCGAAAATCCAACAGAGACAAGTTATCCGGAAATTCTTAAGCAAGTAGAAGCGGAATTCAAAACGGGTACATTTCTTGCTGTTTGGGTAGAGCCTGTTCTTCAAAAAACTATGGAAAAAATGCCTTACGAATTTTTAAGAGGCTTAAGGGAATTATCGACAAAGTATAAAGTAGCGCTCATTTACAACGAAACAGCTTCTCAGTTTTACCGTTTTTCACAAAAAAACTTTTTTGCTTCTTGTTTTGCCGACATTGCCCCAGATGCTGGACTTGCATACTTCAGTGGACAAGCAGGAATGGCCTTTGCCAGCGATGCCTATTATTTGGAGCAACCGTTAATGATGATCAGTACATGGGATGGAGATGAATTCTCATTCTTGACTTACTATCATGCTTTTAAAGAAGTGACTAAGAATGCAGACGAATACAAAAAAACGGCAAAGTCATTCCATGATAAATTAGTCGATGAGTTATCTCGCTATGAAATTGATTCAATGAAGATTGAAAATGGTTTTGGTTATTTCAAAGGCTCAATCCCAACTTCAAAAAGTAAAATGTTTGTTCACAATGGCGAATACTATGTGGTCTGCCCATCGTATGATGCTATGAAGGAGTATCTAAACTCATGAGTACCAATTGTCAGTTCCCTCACATTATTTATCGTGAAGGACAAAATAATAAACTCTGGGGCATCGCCCATGGAGAAGAATTCAAAACGGCCATTAAAGAGCTCGCAGAAATCAGACGAGCACTGATGCTCGCTAAAAACCCAAGACTTTCTAAAAAAATAGATGAGCTGGCCTTGGAGCAACTTCATGTATCTCGTCAATATGCTTCCCATATTGCTGATGAAATCGAAGGAATCGCACAAGGGGCCGGGCTTTCACTGACTGATATTGTTATCCTGAACAACTATACCGACTTCAGAGATATTCAATTGCCTGAAGAAGGCTGCTCGACAGTTCATATCCAGACGCCAACTGAAGTCCTTTCTGGCCAAACGTGGGATATGCACAGATCGGCAAAAAATTATATGTGTCTCATCCAGGTGCCAGAAACTGAAAGACATTCTGCTCAGCTTGTCCTCACTCTCGTAGGATGTGTTGGTCTGATGGGTGTGAATGCTGAAAATGGACTCATTGGTGTTAATAACATCAATACCAATAATGCGAAGACGGGATTAATCTGGCCGTTGCTGGTCAGAAAGGTTCTTGAAGAAAAAACACTTCCAGAAATGAGACGTGCACTCCTTAGAGCTCCTGTGACTTCAGGTCACAATTATCTCATCAGTTCACCGGAAGGTGGAGAACACCTCGAAGTAACACCATCAGTGTATGAAAAAGTCGCTGCACTCTCCAAAGGGCAAGTCGGTGGCATTTTTCATACCAACCACTGTATGGGATTTGAAATTGAACAGCTTGAAGACAAATCATCAATGAGCTCGACAACTTTCAACCGCTATAATCTTTTAGCGAAGAAAACTTACAAAGTTACAGACCTTGAAGATTTTAAAAACTTACTAACAGATCATGATGAATTTCCAAAATCCATCTGTTCTCACTTTGAGAATGGTGCTCAAGATCCGTCTTTTACATGTGGAGGCGGTGCTTGCGATTTAAAAAATGGAAAATATATTTTCTGGAGAGGTTGTCCCGCTCACGATGATGATTATAAAGAATTTGAATTTGTTCTAGATGGAAAAGCATTTAGAAAATTAACCTAGAGGCCCTATGAGTCTTCCCTATTATATTTCCTGGAGCAAACAAAAAGACGCTGCTTCTTTTGAAATAGAAAGAGTCGACGGTTGTCAGATTTTTTCACCAGATGGAAAAGTTTATACCGACATGACGTCCATAAGTTACCAAGCGCATTTTGGGCATAATCATCCAGTGATCATACGACATTTAAAAGAACAGCTCGACACAGTTCCGATGAGTTCACCCAAAGGTATCTATCCTCACAAGAATGAAGCGACATTGGATTTGCTTCGTTATATGGATAAGAAAGATGGAAAAATTTTCTACACGACGGGTGGAGCTGAAAGCGTTGAGAACGCACTGAAAATCGCAAGAGATTTCACCAAGAGAAAAATCGTTCTCGCGAGACAAAATTCCTATCACGGAGCTACATTGGGAGCTCTTGCCGCCACTGGGGATTGGAGAAATCCGGCACACATGACACCTGAAGGATGGGTCGTTAGAATTCCCGAACCTTTTGAAACAGATGCATTGAAGAAAACTCGCGAGATTATTTTAAAGAATAATCCGGAATCCATTGCAGCGATCATTATCGAAACCATTACAGGCGGAAATGGAGTTTATTCCGGCACCAAAGAATGGTGGGTTGGACTTCGCGCACTTTGTGATGAGTTTGGGATTCTTTTAATCATGGATGAAGTCGTTTGTGGTTTTGAAAGAACTGGCAAACCCTTCGGTTACATGCACTATGGTGTTGAGGCTGATCTCATTTGTCTTGCAAAAGGAATAAGTGGAGGGATGATTCCCTTCGGAGCCGTTTGGACTTCTGAAAAAATTGCACACTATTATGACGATCATCTTCTCTGCTGTGGTCTCACAAACTATGCCCACCCTATGGGGATGGCGGCCATGAGGGGTGTATTAGAAATCGTTAAAGATAAAAACTTTAAGGACAATTTAAAAAAAGTTGAATCACTTTTCGCTGAGGAACTTTTAAAATTAAAATCACTCTCAATAGTGAAAGATTTTCGCGTTCATGGAATGCTTGCCGCTGTGGATCTTCACAAGACCGTTGATGGCAAAAAATTTATGGAGGAAGGTCTATACCTAGTCTCACAAACCAATAGAATTATACTTGCTCCTCCGTTAATCATCAGCGAAGAATTGTTAACTAAGGCCATGGCAAAGGTAAGCAAAGTCTTAAAGGAAAATTCATGAATTCAAAAAATCCCAAAGTATATTCAGATGCAGAAAGCGCTCTTCACGACTTAAAATCGGGAATGACCTTAATGAGCGGTGGCTTCGGCCTTTGCGGAATTGCTGAAAACTGTATCGACGCTTTAACTCAAATGAATGTAAATGAACTGACTGTTATTTCCAACAATATTGGAAATTCAGGTCGTGGTCTTGTTAAAATTCTCATTCAAGACAAAATTAAAAAAGCCTACTGTTCTTATGTGGGTGGCAACCCCGATCTAGAAGTGCGCATGCTCAACAAACAAGTTGAAGTTGAACTGGTTCCGCAAGGAACTTTTTCAGAACGGATCAGAGCTGCAGGAATGGGTATCAGGGCCTTTTACACTCCGACGGGCCATGGAACTCTTATTGCCGAAGGAAAAGAAGTAAAAATGTTTGATAGGCCTTGCATTCTGGAAACAGCTTTGCACGCTGATTTTGCTATCATAAAAGCGCAACGTGGAGATACTTTTGGAAATCTGTGGTTTAAAGAAACCGCTAGAAATTTTTCTCCACTCATGGCGATGGCCGCAAAAACCACAGTAGTGGAAGTCGAAGAGCTTGTCGAAGTTGGGGAAATTGATCCACACGACATCCACTTGCCAGGTATTTTTGTTCAACGAATTTTTCAGGGCAAAAATTATAAAAATGAAATCGAATTTCTAGTAACGGAGAATTAAAATGCCTTGGACTAATATTGAGATGGCCGATGAAGTCATCAAATTTTTTAAACCACACTCATCTGTTAATTTAGGGATTGGGATGCCAACAGTTATTGCAGAGAGAATTCCTACTGATTTAAATATTATGATTCATTCTGAAAATGGAGTTATGGGCGTCAGTGGCAGACCAAAAAAAGAGACAGTCTCACCTACACTTATCAATGCAGGGAAAGAAACAATTGCTGTAAAAGCAGGTGCGAGCTTCTTTGACAGCTCATTGAGCTTCGGAATGATTCGCGGTGGGCATATTGATTATTGCGTTTTAGGTGGAATGGAAGTCGATGCTCAAAGAAATTTGGCCAACTGGATGGTTCCTGGTAAAAAAGTTACAGGTATGGGTGGGGCCATGGACCTGGTTAACGGTTCAAAGCAAGTCATCATCATGATGAATCATTTTTCAAAAGACGGCGTCGCTAAACTTCTTCCACTCTGTAAATTGCCCTTTACCGGTCTGGATGTAGTTGATTTAGTCGTTACAGAAATGGGAATATTCAGACCCAACGGAACATCGTTTGAAATTATAAAGCTTGCAGAAGGAATAAAAAAAGAAGATCTAAAAATAGATTCATCAGTTCTCCAATAAGGTTTACAGGGCTTACAGCTCAGATGTTTGATATTGATAGTTTTCAACGGCCTTTTAGTTAGGGATGATTTGGCAAAATCAGTCTAACAAGGAAGGACCAATGAAAACTATACTGTCGACCGCACTTTTATTGATTTCTTTTCAATCGTTCGCTCTCACAAATTCAACGCCGGCCCTTTCTGACTCATGGACAAACGTCATGCAAATCAGATCAGATGCTCCCGATTCTCAGGGGAACGACGCGCCCGGATTTTGTAATGCTACTCTCATTCATAAAAATGTTTTAGTAACTGCCGCTCATTGCGTGAAGCTAGCCTATATATCAGGGATGAAAAAAATTGATATAGATGTTGGTCAGTACAAATATGTAACGAGAAGATCAGACGGACAAACGGTTCGCATAGGCTACGCTTTGAAACATCGTCTCTCAAAAAATGTTCAAATTGAACTACCACCTGGCCTGGCCGACAAAATCCACCGCAGAGGCCAAAAGGCCAATATAGATCCTTCTGAAGACTTTGCACTTCTTTGGTGGAATGAAGAAACGCCGGAGTTTAGCGATATTGCCGTTGCAGACATTGTGACTCCTGCTGAACACGCCTTTATCTTAAAGAATTTTTCTCAAACGGCATTGATGGCCTTATCAATAAATCCTTTTTCAGAATCAAGTATGGACACAAAAAGAATGGCCACACTTGAGAAAATTAAATGGAGTGGTTACGTTTATTCTAAATCTACTTCAAGAGTTGAAGAAGGTGATAGCGGGGCTCCCCTTTTTGCCAATATCAATGGAAAATTTAAAATCTTCGCAGTGGTAAAAGGGCGTGCCTCTACCATTTTTGATAACTGGGATGCCTACTCTTCCGTCAATCCACATTTATGTGTTTTGGCAAAATCGCTTCCGACATTTATTCAAATTTCAGCTTGTAAATAGATTGGGATTTTCGAAAAAGATTCGCAGAAATAAAAAAGGGAGCCCCTGCAAAGCTCCCATTTTTTTTTGGCATCCTGCCACTAGTAAGAGGACATCCTATCCCTTACACTTATAAGTATAGCTTGCATTTAATTTTTTTGTAGCAAATTTTTTTATAGGTAAAGTTTTCCACAAAAAGGCCAAAAGCAAGTTATGCTTTTAGTGGTGTCTTTTTGGTTTATCCTTAAAAAAAATGCTTTTATCGGGAATGAAAATCGTGATCAACAAATGTCTTTCACTCTTAGGTCTTAAAAATAGTTTAAAGAATAACTTTAAAATCCAGTCTTTTACATTCTTTATCCCTTCTCCTCCGCCAAGATCGACAGGCTACCGAGAAAAACAATTCGACAAATTGTTTTATGAATTCATCAACAAAGGGTATGAAATTTTAAGCGTGAATACTCAAGCCTCTACTGGAGAAAAACAGTCCGGAATGTGGATTTTGTTTGTAGTTAGAGCAACCAACGCAGAGGCAGAAAAACTAGATCTTGATGAAATTTTTCACGACTCCCTTAAATCTAAGGCAGCCGTTAAGGAATCCATTGAAGGATTATATTATATCGACGATCGCACCCAACAAGATTAGCGGATGAAATTAAAAAGCTTAATACCTATTCTCTCCACTGCAATCTTCTATGGTTGTGGATTTTTTTCAAATAAAGTGGAGTCCATTGTAGAAAAAGCAGAGCTAAAGAACAAAACAGCGACCATCAAAACTGCCAAAAAAATGCTCTTTTGTCCTGATGAAAGTAAAACACAATTCATTGTTGAAGATGAATCAACAGTGAAATTTTATTCACCTCTTTTTAAAAGCGTCTTAGAAAACCGGAATTATAATTTTGTCCAGCGCTCTGCCCTGTATGCAATGATGGAACTCTTAAGAAGACCAGACATAGTGGCGCCGCAGTCCAGGGTTCAATTCTATTTACGTTATAAAGGAAAAGACGCTTACATAGATGTCTCTCCAAAATCAAAAGAAAATCTTGATTCATGGTCTTATATAAAAGGCCTTGAGATATTACTCAAAAATAGCGAGTCTGCATCAACTGATTTTAATAAGCTTGCAGAGATTATCGATTCCTCAATGCCCGCCTCAATCAATGTAAGTCCGGCCTTTGAACTCTTCCTACATGAAAATAGAGACCAAATTTCAAAGAACGAAGAGTTGACTGAGATTTTTTTTAAAGGCGATGAAATTCTAACAAAGCATGAATCTTTCAAGAAAGAAGTTTTGAAAAAATTATTTTCAAAATATAGGGAGACGAAGAAGAATACTGAGTCTCTTTATAATATCAATGAATTTCCGCTTAAGGACTATAAGTTTGCCGATTCAGCGATGACCGCCAGATGTAATGTTGATATCAATAAAGAATCTGTCACAAAAGATGATTTGCTTGAAAACAAAACCAAAAAAAACACTCATTATTTTGCTGTGATGGAAGGGAGCAATCTTTTCATTGCTACAGTTTCATCATTTCTTCCTGAAAAGCTTGGCAACTTAAAAGGGACATATTTCTTCAACACTCTGCCAGCAGCATCTCCTCTGCCGATTTGTGAGTTTAAAACCAAGGGACAAAACACCGTTCTTTTTTCTGCCAAAGGACGTTTTCCTGCTCAACATTTGCGCCATCTTTTAACATATGAAATAGGATCAGCTGATTCTCAACAAACATTACAAGAGATTCTCACATTTTCGCGGCATTTATTTTTAAATAACCCAGATCGTATTCTTTATGAATCAAAACGTGGGCGTAAAGCTCAGCTCGATTTTTTTCTCAGCATGAATTTTCCTATATACCATGTTGCTTCACTGGGAGATTTAATCGGGTCAGCGGCCTTTAGCACACAAGCGGAAACATCCCGAAGTCTAATAGTAGATGACCGTTCTAGCGCACGTTTAAGGTGCTCATTCTAATGTCAAACATACAAGTAAAAGGACTCGCCTCAGGAAAACTAATTGCTTCCCTGGAAGTTAAAACGCTGGACTCTGGCAGCTTGATGGATTTCCTTATGAAGCATAAAATCCCCATCGCCTCCAGCTGCGCCGGCGCAGGAACCTGTAAAAAATGTTTGGTTAATGGCGACCAACTAAGTTGTCAGATATCGTTAAAGGATTTTGTTCAGGATAAACAAACCGCAGTGGTAGAAGTTTCTTATCTGTAGTAAACTTAAGTTAAATTTATTTTCAACCATGGATTTTGAATGCGCTATTTATCAATTGACCTTGAAGCAACCGGCCTTAATGAAAATGACTATATTATTGAATTCGGCATGATTCCTTTTTGTACAGAAACAAAAAGAGTTGAAGAATCATTAGCACGCAATTTTTTTATTAAATGTCCTTCGTTTGAAAGTTTAAGGCCAAATTTAGCGACATGGGTAATTGAACACAATGAACAATTAATCAATAAGGCCCACAATTTTGGAATGCAAATGGAAAGTTTCAAGGATGAGCTTGAAACTTATCTTCTAAGTAAAGAAGTTAAGGCCTACTTTAAAAACGAAAATAAAGAAAAAATTATCCTTTTTGGCAAATCGATGAGTGCCATTGACCTTCCTTTTTTGAATAGAGACCTTGGCTGGGATTTTATGCGTAAATATTTTCACCATAGAAACCTTGATCTTTCATCGACAGCAAATACTCTTATCGATATGAATTTTCTCCCATCTGAATGCTCTTCCGGATCAAAACTTATGTCTCATTTGGGAATGGGTGAAGTGAAGCATACCGCACTCGAGGATGCTAAAAATACTGCTTTAATGTACTTGAAGATTCTTGAAATGTTTTCCAAACCATCTCGAAATTAAGGATTCACGGCCAGGAAAGTAGTTGGGTCAATGGCCTCACCATTTTTTCTGATTTCAAAGTGAAGATGTGGACCTGTCGTTCGCCCAGTCATACCGATTTGTGAAATGACTTGCCCGCGATAAACTCTTTGACCTTGTTTGGTAAAATTAGTTTTGGCGTGGGCATAGACTGTAAAGAAACCGTTTTTATGGGCAATCACGGTAATATTACCATAACCACCAATCTCACTTCCAGAATAGACGACAACGCCTTCCGAAGCCGCGACAATGTGCGACCCTACTCGCGCAGAGATATCGATGCCTTCATGGGCACGTCCCCATCGATGACCAAAACCTGAACTAATAGTACTGCTAGCTGGAACGGGCCAGAGAAACTCACCCGATTTTAAATAAGCTTTTGGATCAAAGGGACGGGCCTCAAAGTCTTGAACTAGAACTCCACGTTTAAGGGGAATAAAAACCCACTCGCCAGGCGAAACTTTTTTTCCGGAATTGGCTTCTTGAATTTTTTCTTTGGGCACATTGAACTCTTTAGCAAGAGTTTCCAATGTATCTGTTGGCTTCACCTGAACATAGTGACCGCTCTTCATAGAAGAACAAGAAACGGCCAAGACTGTTAAAAAGAAGAACTGAATTATGTATGTCTTAAAAATTTTGGTCATTAAACCAATCGTCCCTAATTTTTAAGCAGATTGAATGCCTGCCTCTCTCAGAAACTTCCTTGTTTGACCCATCAATTCTTCTATTGGGCTGCCATAGTCCATTAGTTTGATAGGTGCGACTGAGATCAATTTATCTTCGACGGCCTGACAATCAGAATCTGGGAGGTTTGCATATCCCTGATAGACGCCGCCAATCCAGTAATAATTTCTCCCTCGGAAATCCACTCTTTCAGCGATATCCTCGGAGTAGTTGCGAAAGCCTGTTTTAGTGACTTTCACCCCTTTTACTTCACTTTGCTCGACCCATGGAACGTTGACGTTAAGTAACGTCATAGGCGGAATAAAACTCGATATATTTGATTGTACAAGAGTTTTAATAAAATTTGAAGCGGTATAATAAAACAAATTGTTTTTCTCTGCGATCCTAAAGTCCATGCAAGAGCTAACAGCAATTGCCGGAACATTATGGAAGACTGCTTCTCGGGCCGCAGCGACGGTTCCCGAATAGAAAACGTCCTGTCCAAGATTAGCACCGCGATTTATTCCGGAAATGACCAAATCAACCTTCACATTTTTTGTCTTGAAAAGATGAGCGATGCCCATGAGAGAACAATCCGCCGGAAAACCACTACAGCCATAAATGTTTTCCTCGATTTCTTGCAATCGCAACGTATGGTCTAGAGTTAATGTATGTCCAGTTGTGGATCTTTCTTCGAGAGGGGCCACGACCATAACATTTGCGATACTAGAGAGAGTTTCGCGAAGTATTTTAATTCCAGGAGCATGTACTCCGTCATCATTAGTTAAAAGTATATTCATTAAAATTCCTGTCTTAATAGTCTATTCTTTTTCAGCAACAACATTTCATTCGACAATTTCTTAAGATCAACGTTGCGGTAACATATCTCTATATCAGAATTAATCGGCATTGCAATTGTTGTGAATTCAAAAAAATCAAAAAGTGAAGTGATGAGATTACTACTCCAATTCATTTTCATAATGAAAAATTTTGATTCATCAATAGAAGTCCCAAAACGAGTATAAAAATTGGAAGCAAATCTTTGAAGAACATTTTTATGATAAAGATCTTCAAAAAATGAAAAGTCGAAAAAGAAACCGCAAAAGTTGTTTCCAATTCCCTTAGAAACATCTTGGTCATTAGAAAAATAAAGTAAATAATTGTAGTTAAATTTCTGCGGGTCCATATCCGCTGACCACACATCAAATTCAAAAAAGACATTCTTCAAATCAAGTCCGGCCCGCGCCATGTCTTCACCAAGCTTCATAACCATCGGGTCATTAGAGCGATTAAAATGGACAAACACCCGGTCGTCTTCAGAAAATAAAGGAATGAGCTGCTCTAGGAAAACGTGTTCCTGAACAAAGTTAAAACTCTTTGGTGAAAACTCAAAACAAAAATCTTTCACACCTGATAGTTTTAAATGTTTTAATGTTCTTTGATCGTAAATGCCGTCAATGCGAACTCTGTATGCCATATCAAAATAATACCGCAATTGAAGTTCAGATATCTGCGTAAGGAGCTTTTTGCCTTAGGAATTGATGAATTTTAGCAAATCTTCAAAAAAGAGATGGCGATTTTCTGTCCCAATGGATTCTGGATGAAATTGGTAGGATATGCCTTTATTTATTTTTCTTATCTGAACTTCTTTCAAGCTTTTAGGCGATTCAAAAACTGCTAACGAATTATATCGTTGAACAAGAATATTTTTATTATCAAAATTAATTTTAACCTGTCCCCCATGCATGGGTTTTAGTGATGGTCGGATGGACATTCCATCCATCATGGCAAGAACCTGATGGCCAAGACAAATTCCCATGACAAAAACCAGAGGATGTTCACGCAATTCTTTTATTTTTGGAAAATAATTTTGATATTCATCGGGACTGCCTGGCCCAGGTCCCAAAATGACCGCCGTTCTTTGTTTCAAATGAGTGGTAAAAAGATGAAAATATTTTTTCCCGAAAAATTCTTCGTGAGAAACAACGACAATATCTTGTTCAAAAGCATAAAGCTCAGTTGCAATATTAAAAGTAAAGCTATCTTCAAAATCGACAATGACTATTTTTGACAATGCTTTCATTTATTTCACACTAATGGATGTAAAATTGTTTTCATTGTAGTTGATGTAAAAAAGAAGTCCAAATTTTCTTTCAATTAAGTCGCGTGCAAAAGTGAATTCTAGTTTCCAACAATTATTTAACGGCGAATACAGAACCGAATAACTGCTCTGATTAAATTGTTTCGTTTCTAGATCGTAATCAGCAGAATATTTCAGTGTAAAAAGATCATCTGGTCTCAAACTTAAATCATAACCAAGCAGCTTTGCCACCGGAGTGTTTGAAGAATTAAAAGAGTTGTAAGTAAACCGACCAGCAAGACTTGCTCGGTCGAGAGTATAACCCGCAGTGGACGTGAGCTTGTGTTCAGAAGTCTTATGAAAATAAAATTCCTGAATACTATAATTAAGTCTATCGAGACTAAGCCCCGTATTAATATAAAGTCTGGTCAATCTATCCAGCAGCTTATCGGAAGTATTGTTGAAATCTACGCCTTGAGAAATATCGAAATAGGCCAGATTATTGTAATCAAAATTATCTTTGAGATATTTTCCATCTTTATATGGATCAAAAAGCTTAGCAGATTTTCTAATAAGTTTATTATTCCATTGGAACTCCAGCGTGTTACTCAATGGAAGAGAGTCTTGTGCTGTTATTTGATTGGTCAAATGTTCTTTTTCTCGAATAGCATCAACATAATCGAATTGTCCCGCATCAGATTCAATCTGATTTCTAAACTTAGCATTGCCAGAAAGTTTTTGATCCGAAAGATAATAATGCTTGAGTTTAAATTCTTGGGAATGACGGTAACTATTGTTAACCATCGTTTTATATGTTTCCAATTTATTGTTGCGAATTATTGGTAGATTCCCAATGACAGTATCATTTTTCTTTTCTTTAGTTTCAATTTCGGCAATTTGCTCAACAGGAATTTGTTCAGCATAAGCAAGACCGAAAATTTTATCCAGCTCAAACTTCGCTTCAGTCTCAAAAATAAGTCCTTTCTTTGTAAACTTCTTATCGGCCTCTGTAGGAAAAGTATATTTTTGAAAATCAAGTTTAGTTTTATGAGAAAAGAAAACTGGGCCGAGGTTTCCCAATTGCCAACTAATATATGGGGCTAAATTTAAACGTTGAGCATTTCGAATGGGCCCAACGGGATCGCGAATATTTTGTTTAAAAATGGTGTAATCAGAGCTCCATCCTAGAGAAATATTTTTAGCAAAAGGATATTTTGAATGAATCAAATTATAAGGAACACTCGCTAAAGTTATCTTTGGAAGCATTTGAACGTATTGATTGTCAAAATCCCGCGCACTTGGAAAAAACATATTTCGATTGAAATAGCCTTCAGTCGTTAACGAGAAGAGTGAAGTTCTTCCCTCTACAAATCCCCCGCCACCAGTTTCCGTACCGCGAATTTTATCTTTGGCAAAAAAGTCAAAATCTCTTTGAGTGTCTAGATCAGACGTACCGGTAAAATAAAAATGTCCGTTCAGCTTATGCTTGTATATTGAATGAAATTCAAAATCAGAAAAATGACGATAATAACTCGTTCCGGTTTTTTCTTTATCAAGTTTTCCCGGTGCATAGATCTTATCTTTTAACTGCAGTGAGTTCAGTTCAAGCCATGTCTTTTCACTTAAATTCTGCCTGTATTGAAACTCTCCCCCGACTCCCCGGTTTCCAAAAGTAGATGGGACAATAGTGGCATCTTTGTAATCATCTATCGCCCAGAAAAAAGGCTGCTGATAACGAAACCCTTCTTTCGAGCTAAAGCCGATCATTGGGAATAAAAGACCCGTTTCTCTTTTTTGCTTAATCGGAAAAACGATATATGGAAAATACATTGCCACTACGCCATTGATCTTAACGTATGCATGTTTTAAATTCACATATTGCCCGACTTCAATTTTTACTTCTTTACCGTAAATGCTCCAGGATTCAGGACAATCGCGACAGGTCGTGTATTCTGCTTCTTCAGCAAAAATAACATTGGCCGTTTTCTGATTAATTTTTTTCCCAGTTACAACAAAGTTATCTGAAAGCACCCTTGCGTTATCAAGGTCGATTTCTCTGGTTAAAAAATTATAACGAAGTTTGGTTCCATAAAGTGTCATTTCAGGGGCAATATAACGGACATTCCCGATGATTTCGGCTTCACCTGTCGTAAAATTGATACGAGCTTTCTCGCCATAAATGGAATTTTTTAAGTGCGTGATAACAACATTGCCAATGGCCTCAAATTCATTTTCACTTGATTTGCGAAAGGCCTTATCTGAAAGAATGTTTATTTTTTGACCTAGATTAAATTCAAATGTCTCTCTAGAAAAAACATTCGCACTAAGTATGAGAGATAATAAAACGCTGAACTTCACCAACGAAGTAATAAGATCCACAGACGAGAATTGTCTGATCATTAGTTTCAGAAAGGTAAGTCTTCCAATCAGTGACAAAATCCAACATTCCCTTGTTAATTTTGTTAAAGTTCTCTGCAGTTTCAAAAAGTGCAGATTGATCAATGGCCTTCGGATGCACAAAATGCGTTAAATGAATCTTGGCCGTGATTCCAAAATGGCCCACAATTGTTTTCAACATCACTTCGATTTCCTGAACAGGTCTTTTGGAAAAACTGATCAGTAAATGTTGCGGTCTTAAAGCAGGTGATTCACTCTTGAACAAATCGATCATTGAGCGAACACCATCTGTATTGTGTGCTCCTATAAAGATAAGGGTATTTCCTTTAAAAGTCATCACTTCTCTACGACCCTTGAAATCGGGAATTCGCTCGTTCAAAAACAGTTTTTTTTCCGGTTCGAGATCGTCGAAAAGTGCGCGGGCCATGGCCTGGTTCTGGTCAAAATAATTGCGGTGATCTTCTCCCGACAATGAAATCCAATCGACACCGCGAGAATTACAGTATTGGCGGGTCAACTCGTTTAAATACTTCAGCTGAAATTGGGTATAAAGTTTCTTTCCTGGTCGAGCGACTGCAATCTTTTCCTTTAGAATTAAATCATAACGATTGCCCAAGATGGACTGGTGATCCCTGGAGATAGAAGTTATGCAGGCCACATCGGCATTGAAGTGATTGACAGCATCCAATCTGCCCCCTAACCCCACTTCCAGAATGAGATGATCAATAGGTTTTTTAAAGGCCAGTCGAAGAAAAACAAAAAAAAGGAACTCATAAAACGAAATGACCAAACTTTTTCTGCTTAGAATGTCGGCATGGGCTTCTGAAATTTCTTTCTCTAATTCCTCATAAGAAATGTCGAAACCGTCAAAACGGAAACGCTCTCTCAAACTGAGAATATGCGGGGATGTCCAAAGAGCATAGGTAAGCCCAGTTTCTTTTAGAAAATATCCTAGAGTATGAGCAGTTTGCCCCTTTCCATTTGTTCCTGCGATAATCGTTACTTTAATGGCCTTTTGGCGGGCCATTTCTACATAAGGACCGTAAAGCTCACGCGTTCTTTCCAGTCCAGGAGTAAAGACTTCCAGGCCATACTTCTGCTGAATAAAGCCTATAAGCTTATTTTCTTTAATTTCATCAAAATCGGAGCTCATTTTCTCATTTGGCCATTTTTCTTGGCAGTTGAAAAGTGTTGATTTTAATAATCCCGATAATATTTCTCAGGTTTTAATAATTTTTGTCGATAAGAATATCAGATTTTAGCTAATCCGGTGGAGAATAAGGTCTGATGAAATTGGCAATTGTCTTAACAACTATGATGTCTTTGTTTGCTGTGGAGGTCTTTGCAGGGCCTGCGTGCGATATTGATAAGTTCAAAAGGCAATATATTGATCTCCAAAATGCGCTCAGATATGAGGGCAGCAAGATAGAATATAAAAAAGGTAAAATCGTCGTTTCTAATGAGCAAGTCAGCAATGAAGATACTCCGGGAAAAAAAACCGAACAGATTCTCTATAACAACTATGTGGCCGCTTTAGGAAAAGTCAAAAAGATCTATGAACATTTAAACGGCGAAAATAAATCTTCTGAAGAAAAAACCCTAACGGCAAACGATGAAGTAACGAAATTCTTCAAAGCGATAGATCCAAATAATTCAAAATCAACTTCTCTGGATTTGAATATCGAGAAATTGATCGACCAATTGAAAAAAGTAAAAGGAAAATCGTTTTCATTAAATGAAAACGATGCATACCTTCTTAAAAAATTAATCGCTCACTCTCAAGATAGAGTTTGTACACTTGAAAAATACCTACAGAGTAAACAAGGCAAAGTAAAATATCTTGAAGATCTAAGAAAAGAGCCACTCAATAAAATGATTGAGCAACTTCGCGGTATGATGAAAACAGACGATGTTCAATTTGCCGTGCAAGATCTTGCTATCGACCAAGCCGTTGAAGAAGGAATTAACAATCTTCACCAATTGGCCCTCGTCTGTAAAAATGCTTTATATTCTGTGAAATTTGATGAACCCATTCAGGCCTGTAACTACAATAAATTTATCAAATCACTTGGTGCCGATGATTCTTCATTCAGATCATTTGAGGCCATTTTGCATTTTATAAATGCGAACCAAAAGGCCACCAATGCGGCAACAAGTTTGGACATGCTCAAAAAAGAATTTAAGAACGAATCCCCAGTGAAATGTACACTGGAAGCAGCAACCAAAAAAATCTTTGTTCAGAACTTACCTCTAAAGAATAATGAAATCGATCCCAACATTATTAGATGTGTGAAAAAGGGAAAAGAGACTAAAGGTGATGAATGCTTGAAAGGAATGAAGATTTCTTTGGAAAACGGCAAAGGTCACAGTTTTACGCCAGAAGAAGATTCAGGTATTGAAAAGCTTACAATTGCCAATTCGAGCAACTGCGCCAATTTTTCATTCACGACTCCTCCTAAGAAAGAAGAACCTAAAAAAGAAGAGCCTAAAAAAGAAGAACCAAAAAAGGATGAAACAATCAAACTTGATCTTTATCAATGTACGGAAGTCGATTGTCGGGCCGCTACCAAAAAAGATCATGTTCCAAATTGGAACAAAGAAAAAAACCAATGTGAGTTTACCAATATTCTGTCTAAAAGTGATCCGATTCCATTTTGTTCACTAAACGGAAGACCTGGCGAAACGGCCGATAGCTGTAAAGCAAAAAACCTTGATTTAAATTCAGAGGATCGTACATGTATCGAAACAGAAGCAACATGTAAGGTAAAAAATCTTTCTTTTGATTCTTCGACTAAGAAATGTGTTGAGGATGATAATTCATGTAAAGTTAAAAAGATGATTTTCAGTAAAGACACGAACAGCTGTGTTGAAAACGCCGATACCTGTGAGAAGAAAAAGTTGTCTTTTGATAGTTCTACAAAATCTTGTGTGGAATCAGAAAAAAGCTGCAAGGACAAAGGTAAAGTATTAGATGAGGCCACTAAACAATGTAAAGATCCTTCTTTAACAGAAGAAGATTGTGGCAAACAAAATAAAAAATTAAATGAAGCAAAAAACGCTTGTATTGAGCTTTCTAAAAAAGAAGAATGCGATAAAAAGAATGCAGATGCAGCGAAAGATAGAAAGCCTGGCGATGAAGTCGTTTCAGATCCATTCGAATGGAAAGACAATTCTTGCGTAGAAAGAAAACCTAAAAAAGAAGGGGCCCAAGAAGGACAAGAGGAAGAAGAAAAACAAGCTGAAAAAGACACGCTTCCAAAAACTTCAAAACCACTTCCACCCCGCTTTCAGCCGGTGATAGCTCCTACCCGTCAGATGTTTATTATGCCAGGTATGCCTTAAAAACTAGAAGACGTAACTTGTATCGCTTGAACCAAGAATCGTGATTCTCTCTTCATTTAATTCCTCAATCTCAGCAAATAATTGATGCTGAAAATTAGGCTTTAAATGTCCAAGAAAAATCGGAACATTTTTAGGCATTTTTTTAATTTCATCACGCATTGTTGCTGGCGTGTGATGTTGACTGGCCTCAGCGACCTTTGACATGGAATTAGGAAAACTGACTTCTGTAAAAATAGCTTTTAAATTTTTCACTTCGTTAGCATATTGCCAGATTTTATCCGTGGGACCTGTATCTTGAGTAAAAACAACTGCAGTATTTTTTCTTTCGATGATAAACCCAAGGGCACCCCCTTGATGATTAACTGGAACAGGGAGAATCCTGTATTCCCCTAGCGAGATCCACTCTCCGGGCTTTATATCATGAAAACGAAGAGTAGGATTTTCTTTAGACGGAAGCAAAGTAAAGTCTGGCCAGATTATATCGTTTAGCAAATGTGTTTTAATGGCGTTCTTTACTGGTGCATTGGCATAGATTTCAAAAGGCTTGCCTTTCATTCCAAAACAATTGTCGGCCATAAATGCAAGATCAGAAATATGATCAAGATGAGAATGTGAAATGAGAATATTATCAATATGAGATTGCTCCTCAATTTGAATTCCCGATGCAACTGAACCTGCGTCGATGAGCAGTTTTCCATCGATCAAATAAGAAGTCGCTTTAAAGCCCGGAGAAACTCCGCCGTGTCCACCAATGATACGAACGAGCATAACTCTATCCTGTAGTGTAATTAATACTTAAAACAATTTTCGGGGACTTTTGCTTTGAACTTAAAATTATTTCTCAATAAATGCTATTCTTTGCCCGACCCAATTAGTTGGTCATAGATTTTCTTCTGATCTTCACCCAATATTTTTGCGAAAATCTTGGCCAATTTTTTAGTACCGGGCTTCCCTTCAAGGTAATCTTTCACCATAGCTGAAAGCTCACTATTGCCTACTGATTTTTTATCTTCGCTATGAAAAAGCACAACGAATTCGCCCTTGTCCAAAACGTGCTCCGAAATATTTTTCAAATGCTCTCGTCTTATCCGACTAACAGATTCATACATTTTGGTGAGCTCGCGCGTGACAACTAACTCTCCTTCAGGGTGTGATTCAAAAAAAATCTCAATCGTTTCATAGATACGATGAGGTGCCTCAAAGAATATATGTGTTCCCGAAATGGCCCCTAAATTCTCAAAGAAGGATTTTTTCTCGCCCTTAGTTCTTGAAATAAATCCCCAAAAATGAAAGGGATGCGGCGGTAATCCGGATAATTCAAGAGCGGTTACCACAGAAGTAACCCCAGGTAGAGTTTTGACGTCAAGATTGAGTTCAATTGCTTTTCTAATTATAGGAAACGCAGGATCTGAAATCATGGGGCTTCCGGCATCGGAAACTAAGTAAACATCTTTACCTGACTGCAATTTTTCAACAATTAATGGAATTTTTCCTTCACTATGATCATGAAAGGAATCGATGAATTTATCCTGGAAACTAATTTCCAATTGCTCAAGCAATTTTTTAAAAACACGGGTATCTTCAGCATAGAAAATATTGCCGGTTTTAAGGGCCTCCAGAGCTCTCAAAGTTATATCTTTTGAATTTCCAATCGGTAACGTAACAAGAATCAAAGACGACAAATTTAATCTCCTAAACGCGTAGGCAAAAGCGAACCGATTCGAAAATTTTTTATACGGTGCTACACTTACTCTAGCACATCTAACCTTTAAAAAGGAACGATCAAATGGCGATGAAGGCGCAAATCAGAACAGATTCACAAGGCAATATAACAGTTCATATGAACGGCGGACTTGATTATGAAAACTCAATGCCTCTAAGAATAGAACTTCAGGAACTCACAAAGCAAAATCCTGCATCCACTATCACTCTCGATATGCATTCATTGGATTTTGTAGGTTCATCAGGAATTGGAATTTTTGTAGAAACACTGCAAATTCTCAATAAGAACAAGTCTCAAATTAAACTTTCAAATGTAAAAACTGAATTTCTTAAAGTTTTCAAACTTTATAATTTTGATGCTTTTCAATTGATGGAAGCTGAGTTCGATAGCGATGAAACTGAAACTCTGAACCAGAAATTTGGTAACAGAAAGAATACATTTCAAAATTAATTCAATTCAGATTGTTTAAAAGAAATGAATTAAAATTCAAGATTTAAGAAATTAACTGCAAATAAAGGATCCTTCTTAGGGTCCTTTTTATTTTCCAGACTCGCCAGACGGAAATTTGAAATATCTTCAACTCGCGATTGATCTTCATAGGGACTACGACTATCAGGATAATAGTCCTGCTGCTGAGACTCATTGCCGTATCCACGTTTTTTCATTTCATAACTCAGGATAACGTAGCCGCCAAACAAAAGACCGGCATAGAGTCCGAGTGAAGCACCTCTGGCAATCGCCCTTGGCCCAGCATCGAATGCCATCGAGGCCGTTCCAAGCAAAGCTCCCCCAACGACACCATATCCCGCCATTGTTCCGAGTACTTTAATCTTAGGATCCAGCGCGAACGCCGAAGAAGAAAAAAGCAAGCTGAAACAAAGACTCAATGAAATTAAGATTTTTTTCATACTTAAAAGGATAATTAAGGTTCAGCATTTTTGCAAAACTTTACTTCAAGTTTTGTCTCCATCTCCAAAATTTTACTTAAATAATCCTGCGCGCGCCTTAGCCTTACCCATTGTTGTGGACTTGGATCAGTCCCTGACTTCAATTCATAGAGAATTAAAAACCATCCCTTAGGTTTTTTCTTAAGGCCTGCCATATCGATCTGGCCCGCCGGTAGAGATCTTAAAAGAAGAGAGGAAATGAGGACTGGGCAATGACTTGAGTGAAATGAAAGTGAAAACTCTTTTTCGAAATTACTCCCCTGTTCCTTCCATTGCATAATCAGTTGCCTCTGTTTCAAAAGAAAAATCTTTCACGCCCGCAAATGATTTGCGGTGAATATCTGTAATCCCTAATTCCGCGATGGCGGCAAGATGCTTTTTAGTCGCATAACCAGCATTTGAACTCCAGTGATAGCCTGGATATTGTTCGCAGTATTTTTTCATTAGAGTATCGCGATATTCTTTAGCAACGATAGAAGCTAGGCCAATTAAAAGAGATTTTGCATCTCCTTCAACCACGGTCATAAGCTCAACATTGAAAAAATCCGGAGATTGTTCCATTGGGAATTTTCTATTTCCATCGATAAGAATCAATCCGCGCTTTTTAAAAGTGCAGCTTTCTTCCGCCGCCTGCCTCATTGCTTTGAGAGATGCATTCAAAATATTAATCTGATCGATCTCTTGTGGTGAAATTTCTTTGATGAGTATTTTAAGACTCATATTTTTTGAATAGCTGTGAGTATAAATTTGATTGATTGTTAGTTCGCCGCCGAAAGGCAGATCAGAAATAATCTGCTGGCGTTTTTCAGCAGTGAGTTTCTTGGAATCAGTGATTCCATAAATTCCCCACTCCTTAAAAAGTTTTTTGATGTCTTTTTCATCATAAGTTTCAAAATGAAGACTGGCACAAGCAGCAACAACAGGTCCAGCAAGTGGACCGCGCCCTACTTCATCGCAACCAGCGAAGAAAAAATTCGTCGTCGCTGCGACTGTTTCGTCTTTCGCCTTGAAAGCTTTTCTGAAAAGTTTAATGTCGAACATATGCGAGAGAATTTATCAAAAAAAAGCCCCTCATACGAGGGGCAATTTTTTATTTTTTTTGTAAAAAAATTTTGACTAGTCTTTTCTATCGTAATCGATCGCGATACGAGCTGATTTACCAGATCTCTCACGTAGGTAGTAAAGTTTCGCTTTACGAGCTTTACCTTTTTGAACGATTTCTACTTTATCAACGTTTGGTGAGTGGAAAGGGAAAACTCTTTCTACACCAATACCGTTAGAAACCTTTCTCACGCGAAAGTGACCGTTAATGTCACCTTTTTGTTTGAAAGCGATACAAACACCTTCAAAAATCTGAATTCTAGATTTAGCACCTTCAGTGATTTTTGTGTGTACTGCGATTGTGTCTCCAGCTTTGAAGTCTGGAAGATCTTTAACCTTTGGATTTAAGTGATCCTGGTTTACTACGTCGATCAAGTTCATATGAACTCCTTATTTCTAAGCTACTCCCAGAGGACCAACACCGTGTTGTTCTTACCGAGTAGGTTAATTAATTTCTATTTCCAAAAAAGCGATCCAAATAAATGGCCACCGCTGATCTTACTGACAAGTGATTATACCCATCAGAATTATTTGAAATAATCGGAGATAGCTTGAACTCCGCTTTTTCTAAAGCAATAGGGTGTAATCCCCAGCCTGTTCCAAATAATAGAAAACAAGGCATATTGCCCTCTTCTAATTTTTTTGTCAAATGCAAAACATCGCCATCAAATGAATCGAAATTGGCCCCAGTTACGGCAATTAAAGGACGCTGCCCTTCAATCTTAGTAATTTGCTCCATGGCCGTATCAATTGAATCGACGCATCTAGCAATGGCCAAAGCATCTTGCCTGTCAGGATTATAAGCGTTGGCGTGATCTTGCTCCCAATGTCCTAAAATGGAATTAACCAATTCCTGTTGGGCCACAAATGGTGTGACTAAAAAATACTTCTTCACTCCAAATGTTCGACATGATCTTGAGATATCGTGAATATCAAGATTCGTAACAGAAGTCGTTACTAGTTCTCCAAGTTTATTTTTAATAGGGTGATGAACCAGCCCCAAATAAAGTCTCATGATTTTTTCTCCAGAAGATCAGGTCTGTGATTTTTTGTAATCCTCAGCGCCTCTTCTCTTTGATACTTTTCAATATTTCCGTGATGCCCGGAAAGTAAAATTTCTGGCACCTCAAGTCCATCAAAAACTTTTGGTCGTGTATATTGTGGATGCTCAAGCAAATTTGACTGAAAACTTTCTTGCTCGGAACTTTCTTTATTCCCTAGAACACCAGAAAAAAAGCGAAGTGAAGAATCAATAATGGCCATTACAGCGATTTCACCGCCTGTCAGGATAAAATCCCCAAGGCTGATTTGTTCATTCACATAAAGACTTAAAAAACGCTCATCAATCCCTTCGTAGCGACCACAAATAAAGACGAGATCTTTAGACCCTTCTTCACTAAAACGTTTGGCAAAATCTTTACAATAAGAATTATTCCAGGTTTTCCCACGAGGGCCCGGAAACACGACATGCAGCTTATCCTTCCAGTCCTCACCGTAGTTTCCGCCCTCAACAACCCCCTTCAGAAGTGCTTCTTTCAAAACATCCGCACGCATAACCATGCCAGCGCCGCCTCCGTATGGAGAATCATCAACGCCTTTATAATCTTTAGGAGTGTAATTTCTAAGCTGAACAGTATTGAACTCAATCTTGTTTCCTCGCTCACCTCGTAGGGCAGAACCGGTAATTCCAAAATTGATTAAAGAATCAAAATAGTTTGGGAAAAGAGTAATGATCCAGATCTTTTTCATTCAATTATAACAGGAACAATGACTTCCATTTTCCCTGCTTCCAAATCCACAACAGGAATGTACTGCTCGATAAAAAGAATATCGATATATTCTTTTTCCGTTTTAATTTTCAGCACAACCTGAACACCGTTATCGTAAAAATCAACAACTCTTCCTACCGGTTTTTTAGTGATGAAGTCAATCACCTCTAATCCCAGTAGATCGTTGAGATAATACTCATCTGGATCAGTCTCAGGAAAATTTTCTCTGGCAAAATAGATATCAAATGGAACCATTGCCTCGACCACATTGCGATCATTCACTCCTTCTAGAGTGACAATAGTCTTATTTCCGAATTTAATTTTAGAGATTGTGTACTCTTTCCCATCTTGAGGGACAGAGCTAGTAGTAGCTCGCGGTGTAAGTGTAACCACGGCCCCATCATGTAATACAGAATCTTCAGGATTATAGAGAACGAAAGAAAACTCACCGCGGATTCCATGCGGAGCCGTACAGTGTCCAATATGTACGTTTTCAGTTTTTTTCATAAGAGTTTAAAAGACAAAAAAAAACCCCGATCTAGTCGGGGTTTTAAAATAAAGAGGGTGCATTGACCTTTTCTCACACCAAGTTTCCCTGGCACTACCTTCGGCGCTGAAGAGCTTAACTTCCGAGTTCGGGATGGGATCGGGTGTTTCCTCTTCGCTAATAACACACCCAAACTGGTATATTTTCACAAAGTATATTTTCGATTCGCTTTATAGCCTATAACAGCTGCTAACTCAAATCATTTCTAAACGTCTCTTTAAAACATTCACAAAACAAGATCAGATAAAAAAGAACCCATGTAATTAGAAAAAAGCAGAACGACAAATTAGTATTGGTCAGCTCAAAGTATTACTACTCTTACACCCCCAACCTATCAAACTCCTAGTCTAGAAGTTGTCTTAATAGAAATCTTATCTTGTAATAGGCTTCCCACTTAGATGCTTTCAGCGGTTATCCCTTCCGAACTTAGCTACCCGGCGATACAACTGGCGTCATAACCGGTTCACCATAGGTTCGTCCAACCCGGTCCTCTCGTACTAAGGTCAGATTTACTCAAATTTCTTACGCCCACGGAGGATAGAGACCGAACTGTCTCACGACGTTCTGAACCCAGCTCGCGTACCGCTTTAATTGACGAACAGTCAAACCCTTGGGACCTGCTCCAGCCCCAGGATGCGATGAGCCGACATCGAGGTGCCAAACCTCCCCGTCGATGTGAACTCTTGGGGGAGATCAGCCTGTTATCCCCGGAGTACCTTTTATCCGTTGAGCGATGGCCCTTCCACTCGGAACCACCGGATCACTAACACCTGCTTTCGCACCTGCTCGGCTCGTTTGCCTCACAGTCAAGCTCCCTTATGCGTTTACACTCTATGGCCGGTTTCCATTCGGCCTGAGGGAACCTTCGTGCGCCTCCGTTACTCTTTAGGAGGCGACCGCCCCAGTCAAACTGCCCACCAGACATTGTCCCCCGACCGGATTACGATCGTAGGTTAGAATTCCAATTAACATAGGGTGGTATTTCAAGGTTGTCTCCCCGTACACCGGAATGCACGGATCAAAAACTCCCACCTATCCTACGCAATGTTAATCGAAACTCAATGCCAAGCTACAGTAAAGGTTCACGGGGTCTTTTCGTCCTTCCGCGGGTAGCGCGTTTCTTCACGCGCTCACCAATTTCGCTGGGTCTCCTGTTGAGACAGTGGGGAAGTCGTTACGCCATTCGTGCAGGTCGGAACTTACCCGACTAGGAATTTCGCTACCTTAGGACCGTTATAGTTACGGCCGCCGTTTACTGGGGCTTCAATTCAAAGCTTCTCTTGCGATAACCTCTCCTTTTAACCTTCCAGCACCGGGCAGGCGTCAGCCCATATACTTCCACTTACGTGTTTGCATAGACCTGTGTTTTTGATAAACAGTCGCTACCCCCTTTTCACTGCGACCTCCAATAGCTCTACCAGCAAGTGATATTACCATCAAAGGCGTGCCTTCTCCCGAAGTTACGGCACCAATTTGCAGAGTTCCTTAACAAGAGTTCTCCCAAGCGCCTGAGGATTCTCTCCTCATCTACCTGTGTCGGTTTATGGTACGGGTTAATAAAAATCTCCTAGCGAAACTTTTCTGGGAAGCTGAGGATCATGAACTTCGCTTGCGCTCGCATTCGTGTCTCGGAGTTACGCCGACCGGATTTACCTAATCGACCCCCTACGCACTTAGACCACCATCCAATAGGTGGATTCACTACCTTTCTCCGTCATTCCTTCTAGTCAAACGATTTTTACTAAGTACAGGAATATTAACCTGTTGGTCATCCACTACGCCTTTCGGCCTCATGTTAGAACCCGACTAACCCTGGGCGGAGTCACCTGGCCCAGGAACCCTTAGATTTACGGCGGAACTGATTCTCACAGTTCTTATCGCTACTCATTTCAGCATCAGCTCTTGTGGGACCTCCAGCGCTCCTTACGGTACGCCTTCATCGGCAAACACAATGCTCTCCTACCAATATTTACATATTCCATAGCTTCGGTACGTCACTTTAGCCCCGTTACATTTTCGGCGCAGAATCACTAGTCCAGTGAGCTATTACGCTTTCTTTAAAGGGTGGCTGCTTCTAAGCCAACCTCCTGGATGTCAAAGTAATTCCACAACCTTCTCCACTTAGCGACGATTTTGGGACCTTAGCTGATGGTCTGGGCTCTTTCCCTTTTCACAACGGACCTTAGCATCCGCTGTGTCACTGCTCGATAGTACTCAATGGTATTGTGAGTTTGATATGGTTTGGTAAGCTGGTAAGCCCCCTAGCCAAGTCAGTGCTATACCCCCATTGGTATTCGTCGAACGCTGCACCTAAATGCATTTCGGAGAGAACCAGCTATCACGGAATTTGATTGGCCTTTCACCCCTAACCACAAATCATCCCAGACGTTTTCAACCGTCACGAGTTCGGTCCTCCACGAGGTATTACCCCCGCTTCAACCTGTTCATGGCTAGCTCATCCCGTTTCGGGTCTATGACATGCTACTAGTCGCCCTATTCAGACTCGGTTTCCCTACGGCTACACCTGCAACGGCTTAACCTCGCAACATATCATAACTCGCTGAATCATAATGCAAAAGGTACGTCATCAAGCTTTACAATAGCTCTCTGACTGTTTGTAAGTGTATGGTTTCAAGATCTATTTCACTCCCCTTATCGGGGTTCTTTTCATCTTTCCCTCACGGTACTAGTCCACTATCGGTCAGTAAGTAGTATTTTGCCTTGGAGGGTGGTCCCCCCAGCTTCAGACAAGGTTTCACGTGCCTCGTCCTACTCAGGATACTCGCTAGAGAACAATCATTTCGGATACAGGGTTTTCACCTTCTTTGACCGGACTTCCCAGACCGTTCTCCTATAATTGTTTTTCCGTATGCAAGTCCTACAACCCCGGTGTGCAAGCACACTGGTTTGGGCTCTTCCGATTTCGCTCGCCGCTACTGCCGGAATCTCGTTTGATTACTCTTCCTGCAGGTACTAAGATGTTTCAATTCCCTGCGTTTGCTCTCATGAAGCTAGTTTACTCACTTCATAGTTACTTCCCTTTCAGGAAGTAAGGTTTCCCCATTCGGACATCACCGGATCGAAGCCTATTTGCCGACTCCCCGATGCATTTCGCTGGCTAATATACGTCCTTCTTCGCCTCTTACTGCCAAGATATTCCCCATACACCCTTAATAGCTTTTTTCTTCTTGTTATTAAGTTATATTTTAATTTAATTTCAAATAACGAGGGCATTACTCTCGTTACTTACATGGGTTCTCGTCTTCTATCTGATCCTGTTATGTCAATGTTAAAGAGCAAATATCATTTTATATGGTGGGTCTGGCAAGACTCGAACTTGCGACCCCGTCCTTATCAGGGACGTACTCTAACCACCTGAGCTACAAACCCAAAATGATATAAAAAGTAATGATATTAAATCAGTTAAATTCAAAAGTGAGAAAGGTTCCAAACAGATTTGACCGGATGAGGCTCCTAAGAGCCGCTTCCTTTAAAAGGAGGTGATCCAGCCGCAGGTTCCCCTACGGCTACCTTGTTACGACTTCACCCCAGTCATCATTCCGACCGTAGACGCTCCCCTCCTTGCGGTTAGGGCCACGGCTTCAGGTAAGAACAACTCCCATGGTGTGACGGGCGGTGTGTACAAGGCCCGGGAACGTATTCACCGCGGCGTGCTGATCCGCGATTACTAGCGATTCCAACTTCATGGAGTCGAGTTGCAGACTCCAATCCGGACTGAGATCGGTTTTTTGAGATTAGCTCCCCCTCGCGAGTTCGCATCCCTTTGTACCGACCATTGTATTACGTGTGTAGCCCTAGACATAAGGGCCATGAGGACTTGACGTCATCCCCACCTTCCTCCTGGTTAGCCCAGGCAGTCTCCCTAGAGTGCCCAACTTAATGCTGGCAACTAAGGATAGGGGTTGCGCTCGTTGCGAGACTTAACCCAACATCTCACGACACGAGCTGACGACAGCCATGCAGCGCCTGTCACTACATTCCCCGAAGGGCACTCCCTCGTTTAAAAGGGATTCGTAGGATTTCAAGCCTAGGTAAGGTTCTGCGCGTTGCTTCGAATTAAACCACATAATCCACCGCTTGTGCGGGCCCCCGTCAATTCCTTTGAGTTTTAGTCTTGCGACCGTACTTCCCAGGCGGAATACTTAACGCGTTAGCTACGACACTGTGGGGGTCAAATCCCTCAATATCTAGTATTCATCGTTTACAGCGTGGACTACCAGGGTATCTAATCCTGTTTGATCCCCACGCTTTCGCGCCTCAGCGTCAATACTTGTCCAGGCAGGCGCCTTCGCCTCTGGTGTTCCTTCGCATATCTACGGATTTTACCCCTACATGCGAAATTCCCCTACCCCCTCCAAGATTCTAGACCTGTAGTTTCAGACGCAGTTTCGGGGTTGAGCCCCGAGATTTCACATCTGACTTGCAGGTCCGCCTACGCGCGCTTTACGCCCAATAAATCCGAACAACGCTTGCACCCTTCGTATTACCGCGGCTGCTGGCACGAAGTTAGCCGGTGCTTCCTCTATGTGTACCATCAAATCAATGGCCTATTAGACCACTAACCATTTTTCCACATTAACAGAGCTTTACAGACCGAAGTCCTTCCTCACTCACGCGGCGTTGCTGCGTCAGGGTTTCCCCCATTGCGCAATATTCCCCACTGCTGCCTCCCGTAGGAGTCTGGACCGTGTCTCAGTTCCAGTGTGTCCGATCATCCTCTCAGACCGGATAGACATCGTAGCCTTGGTAGGCCATTACCCCACCAACTAGCTAATGTCCCGCAGGCCCATCGTTTAGTGAATGCATATACAGAGGCATTCTTTCAAGAGCTACTATTATATTTGCTCTTCGTATGCGGCATTAGCCAAAATTTCTTCTGGTTATTCCCCTCTAAACGGTAGGTCACCTACGTGTTACTCACCCGTGCGCCACTTTACTCATCCCGAAGGACTTTCACGTTCGACTTGCATGTGTTAGGCACGCCGCCAGCGTTCGTTCTGAGCCAGGATCAAACTCTCCAAGCTTCAATATAAAATTTAATTTAAATTATTTTAAACAAACTACTATACGGATTGATCTATTCATTAATTACCAGGACGGGAAGTCACTGGCGTCGGTCATTTATCACTTTCAACTTTTTACAACTTGAGCTTTTAACAGCGTGACTGAATAGTTACGACCAACTATTTTTCTGTTTGGACCTTTCTCATCTTGAAATGAAAGCCGTTAGGCCTTCAAAATCTTTTATCTATATTTAAATTTTTAAAGAACGAATTACCCCAGCGTTTGTTTCAATCGCTTTTTCAGCAGTGTTTGTTTCAGTGGAGTGAACGCGATATTATAGATCCCTTAAGACATCGTCAATACTTTTTTTCAATCTATTTGAAAAAAATTATTTTAAATTAAAACCTGCCTTTGCTGTTGCGTCAATTAACGCAGTTTCTGCCTGTTTCAATAGCTCTGAATTAAGAGTCCCGCTCTCATCGGCAAGAACCGCACGAACTGTAACAAATTTTTGGTTTTCATTAAGAAAAATATCCAAAATCTGCACTGATTGCAGCTCTTTAAGCTTTACTTTTTTAGCGGCATTCACCACTTCTAAGACTTGCTTATCGCCGGGAACAACTACCGTCCAATCAAAAGTCGAACTTGGGTATTTGCTAAGCGGTTTATATTTAGTTTTATCTTTTGCCGAGAAATTTTCGAATAAACTTAGATCAAAAAGACAAACTGTAAGGTGTCCTTTGATTTTTAAGTTTCTTAGAACTAATGGATGAACCGAGAAGATGGCCCCTGCAAACTTCCCCATCACTCTGATATTGGTGTATTCGAAAGGATGATTTCCAATCCATTCTACCGGGACAAGTGAATTAGCAAACTTTGGATTTCTCTCTGAGAAATCAGCAGATAAGTTGAGACTTGCCAGGAGATTTGTCACAACGTTTGTCATGTCGATAAACGTGCTTTTTTCACGGTCAAAGAACACAGCTCCTAATTGAAGAGCTTCTTTAGCAAACACCGCTGAATGTTCAGTATATGAACGTCCTAGTTCGAAGAAACGGAAACGATCGTGGTGCTTGCTATTTGATTCACTCATTTCAAGAAGACTTGGAATAAGACTTGGTCTCATCAAATCGTGATCCTGAGAAAGAGAATTAATCAATTTTAGATTTGGAATTGTTGGCCACGATACTTTCTTTAAAAGTGAAGTTCCGATCAACGGATAAGACATCACTTCAAAAGATTTACCTTGTAGAACCATGAAATCGCGGATTCTACGTTGAATTTTTTGAAGCTCAGTCAGCTTCACCGGAGCAATGACATCCAGAGGAGAAACAGGAGTGATATTGTCGTAGCCAATAATTCTTCCGATCTCTTCAATTAAGTCTGCTTCCTGTTCAATGTCTTTAGTCGCACGATACGTGGGTACTGTCACCAAAAGCGCTTGGCCCTGATCCTCAGTTTTGAAATCGAGAGCGTGCAGAATTTTTTTCAGGCGCTCATCACTCAGATCACAACCTAGAACTGTTTTAATTTTATTCAGCGACGTTTTGATCGTAAGAATTTTTGTGTCAGCAAGATGAGCACCAGCGTACTCGGCGCGACCGACAACTTTTGCCTCCGGGCATAGCTCGAGCACAAGCTCAAGGGTGCGAAGAAGAGTTCTTTCTGTCAGGTTGCTATCAAGTGTTTTCTCGAAACGCTGAGATGAATCCGTGCGAAGACCGAGACGTGTTGACGTACGGCGAACCATCGCCGCTTTCCAGTTGGCGACTTCGATGAAAATATTTTTCGTTTTTTCGGTCACGCCACTGTTTTTTCCGCCCATAATTCCGGCCAGAACCAAAGTTCCATTCTTATCAGCGATAACTGTATCGCCGGCAATCAACTTGCGATCAATATCATCCAATGTTTTGAATGTTTCTTCTGAGTTACATTTTTTGATGATGACTTCGTTGCCTGCAATTAGATCGCGATCAAAAATATGAAGTGGCATGCCGAGTTCAAGCATGACGTAATTGGAAATATCCACGATGTTATTGATTGAGCGCAGACCACATGCTTTTAGGCGTGCTTTCATCCATTCCGGCGATTCTTTGACCGTAACGTTATCAAGAGAAAGTCCCCAGTAGGAAATACCTGCAGAGTCCCCTTCAAAGCGTGGGAGCACCGGTGATTTGTCTGCTGTAAATTTCTTTTTTAAGCTTTCACTCCACTCTTTCGTGAAACGATCGCACAGGGCCACTTCAAACATTGCCGAAAATTCTCGTGCCATTCCGAAATGTCCCCACAAGTCCGGTCTGTGAGTCAGGGACTTGTTATCGATATCAAGAATAGTGTCTTTCTTCAGTTTGAAGTATTCGAGCATATTCATGCCTAGAGGTGCATCGGCAGGCAATTCCATGATCCCTTCAGACTCTTCAGCGAATCCTAGTTCTTCTTCAGAACAAAGCATTCCTTCTGAAAGGACACCGCGGATTTTTTTTGGCTCAAGCAGAAGGCCATTCGGTAGCTTGACTCCGATAGAAGCGTAAGGAATTTTGATTCCTACTTTAACGTTACTTGCCCCACAGACAACTTTTCTCACATCATTGTTACCAATAGTGAATGTCACCAGGTTCAGCTTGTCGGCTTCAGGGTGTTTTTCGAATGAAAGAATTTGAGCAATGACGATTTTTTCAAGGTGCTCATTAACCGTTTCAATTCCTTCAACTTCTGCTGTCGCAAGAGTAAAGCGTGTATAAATATCTTTTGCCGGAAGGTTCGGCACATTAACGAAATCGCGGATCCAATCGATAGAAACTAACATATATTTTTTGTCCTTTTAGTAAAGTTTGAATTGAGAGTTGAAACGAAGGTCACCACTTTGCAGATGACGAATATCATCGATCCCGTATTTCATCATAACGAGTCGATCGAGCCCGAGACCAAAAGCAAAGCCGTTGTAAACTTCAGGATCAATGCCGCCAGCGCGAAGAACGTTAGGGTGAACCATTCCACACGGAAGAAGTTCAACCCATCCGACTTGCTTACAAACTGAACAGCCTTTGCCTTCACAGATAAGACAACGGATATCAAGTTCGAAGCCTGGCTCTACGAACGGGAAAAATCCCGGACGGAGTCTGACCTCTACGTCTTTCTTAAAAATTTCTTTGAGGATCGTTTTCATGAAGTAAATCAGATTGGCGACTGAAATATTTTTACCTACCATCATTCCTTCGAGCTGAGTAAAAACCATTTCATGAGAGGCATCAGTGCGTTCGCAACGGAAAACAACACCTGGAGCGATGAAGCGGAAAGGTGGCTTGCGAGAAAGCATTCCACGAACCTGAATCGTACTCGTATGAGTTCTCAAAAGGTGCTTCTTGCCGTTTGCATCTTTGTCTTCTGGATTATGAGGATCGTTGAACCAGAATGTATCCTGCATGTCTCTTGCCGGGTGATCTCCTGGAATATTGAGCGCTTCAAAATTGTGGAATTCATCTTCGATGTGTGGTCCATCGAGAACGTCGAATCCCATAGAAAGGAAAATATCTTCGATTTCCTGTTGAATAAGAGTTCTTGGGTGAAAGCCGCCGTGCTTGATCGTTTTTGCCAGAATATTATCAGTCAAAGACGTATCGATTTTTTCTTCGGCCAGTTTTTTATTAATTTCTTCAACTTCAATTTTTGACAGCTGAAGAGTTGCCTGATCCTGGATAAAATCTTTGAGTTCGTTTGCTTTTGGTCCGAAAGCTTTACGCTCTTCCGGGTTCATATCTTTGAGTGATTTTAAAAGTTCAGAAACAACGCCGTTTTTTCCGACGTACTCCGACTTTAAATTCAAAACGTCAGCTTCTTTGGTAAGAGCACTTAGTTTTTGAAGAAATTCTTGTTTGATTAATGAAAGATCGGCCATGAATTAATACCTTTGAAAGAATTGATTTTCGAAGGCAAAATTTTTTCATGAGCGAGCGAAATTGGCAAGGTGTGGAAAGCAAAAAGGGCAGATCAACGTCTGCCCTTTTTTATCTATTTTTTTTAATTTAAAAGTTGAATGAATCAATTTTTTGAGTGCTTTTAGAGGAAGCCTCACAACTCTCGTCTTGAATCAAGTCCTCCCGAGGTGCCTGTCCAATAATGATTGAATGTCTTTTTATGAAAAAGTAACTTTGAATGAGCTACGTTACGGACCCAATAATTCCTCCCAAAGACCTACACCCTCTTTCAATGATTGTGCTCGCCACACAAACACCGACCCAGTCACGTGCAACAAAGAGAATAGTCTTTTCCGTTTCGGCAACCTGATAAACCATGGGCCTTAATGCCGGTAGGTTTCAAGCTTTGCTCCGAACCCCTTTCGAAGTACGTCGCCATTTCGACGGGTTTTTGTCCTGGCGCCTCATAATCGCTTGGGACAAGACGAAAATAACGCAATGCATCTTTTTAGTCAAGTATTTTTTCACTATTTTTTCTGAGCAGGAATCCACGCAGCCAGTTAAAAAAATGAATAAAGTCTGGATGAGAATAATCAGGATAAGTCCAAGAGAGAGGCTTCATCGTTTTATTTTCATATTGGAGGTTGAGATCAGCATACACCCCGCTTCCGAGGTACAATCGGTGAGAAAAGCTTTTTCCTGTAGCGAGAACCATATTTTCCAAAGTAAGAAGACCGATGTCGAGATTTAAAGAACGAATCAAATCTTTCGCCTGAATTTCTTTTTCAAGCCGATCGGCCCAAATTTTATGTTCTACCAAATTTTCTCTAGGTTCAGTTCGAAGCGAGGCCATAAGAAGACGTCGAAGCTTCAGCTCACTTCCCATTTGGCGAGAATAATAGGTTTTCATTGGAAAAAAAGAATGATGAAATTCTACTGAAGGACCGAAACGATCAATCCACCTTTGTTTTATTTTTTCAATGTGGAGCATTTCTTCATTATAGAGAATGCTCCCGAAAAATAGGCCATGAGGTGCACTAATCAAGTCGCTCATCTTTTAATGAACTTTTTTTAAAAGTTGCTGATAAAAACTGTGAAGCTCGTCTAGGTTAACCGTTGCCGTTCCTTTTTTTCCGACAACAACACCGGAAGCGCAGTTTCCAATCCAAGCCGCTTCCTCCAAAGTCGCTCCTGCAATGAGAGAAGAGGTTAAAACACTGATCGCTGTATCCCCTGCACCCGAGACATCGAAAACCTCAGTGGCCACAGTAGGTATGATTTTTAAAGTCGGTTGAGTTTTTGTGTCGAGCAAGGCCATACCATCTGGACCAAGAGTGATCACGAGCATTTGCAGGTCGAGCTTTTCAACGAGAATTTTAGCAATGCCTTCGAGCTTTTTTTCTTTATATCCCAAATTCTCCACCATTAGTTTGGCTTCGCTCAAATTCGGTTTTAAAAGAGTTGCTCCCGTATAATAAAGCGGCGGAGTCGATCGACCTGGATCAACCGCAACTAATTTTTGCATTCCCTTAAATTTTTCTATCAACGAATGAATAAGCTCTTTAGTTAATGTCCCTTTGGCATAATCCTCAATAATGAGCGCCTTGTGAGTTTCAGCAAAACCTTCCACTCTTTGAAAAAGTTTTTTTTCTGTTTGATCGTCAATCGGCTCACTTGATTCATAATCAATACGGCAGATCTGCTGAGTATTAGTCGTCACTCGTTCTTTAAAAATAGTTGGCCTAGAAGAAGAGCGAACTATTCCCCAAGTGTTTAGATGCTCATCCTCGAGAAGATTATCAAAAACATTTGCATTATTATCGTCACCGACGACACCGCAAAGAGTGGACTTCACTCCTAACGTTTTTAGGTTATGAGAAATATTGGCGGCCAGACCAAGCTTTAACCATTCTTTGGTCACTTCAAGAATAGGAACAGGGGCTTCAGGTGAAATTCTTTTTACTTCGCCGAATGTGTATTTATCTATCCCTACGTCACCTACAACAATAATCGGTTCCAGGCCCTGAAATTTAGATGTAATTTCGTTAAAACGCGTATTAGAAATAATATCTTTCATCCAATCCTCTTCAAATTTAGAATTATTTTTAAGTATCCCTACAAATCCATGATGGCAATTGCTTGCTTCAAGACATCCTCTACTTCAATTTTTCCCATACATTCATAATAAGGACATTCTTTCATGGCACATTTCACAACCTCACCACAGATAACATCCGGGACAAGAATTCTGATTTTTTCCTTATTTTTTGCAAGAGGGCCCCACCTCAAGGCCGATTGAACCTTTATGGGAGAATAAATACTCACGACGGGAACACCCAAGGCTGCAGCAATATGTGTTGTTCCAGTGCTCGGACCTACAAAAAGTGAAGCCTGAGATAAAACGGCCATATAATGCCGAAGTCCTTCAACTGCACCATTAAAAAAATATATTCGTTTTTTTAAAAACTCATTTTCGCGACGATCGAGAATTTCTTTTAAACCTTGAAGAAAAGCATGATCAGAAGGTGTGTGAGAAATGACATAAAGAAATTTGTCAGGAAATTTTTGTTCGAGCTTTAAAATTAATCTCGCATAATTTCGAGAATGCCAGTTGAGTGTGTGTCCTGTCATACCAGGATGAATGAAAATCATTCTTCGGTCAGGTTCAATGCCTTCTTTGACTAAATCTTTTTTAAATAAATTAAAATATTTTTCTTTTTCATCCTGAGAAAGATTGATCTCGGGTGAATAATGAACTTTATCTTTGTAACTATATTCTATGTCCATCGGGGCAAGTAAGTTCAGGTTGTATTCCATTTCATGCATGGTCACCATTGAACGTTTCTGACGAACACCTTTATTCAGGAATAAATAAGTATGCCATCTCGACTTGAGTCCACCGCGAAACTTCACTCTGGTAATCCAGGCAACAAAGTTTGGCAGATACCCTCCGCCCACGAAAAAATAATGAGTCGGTTTTACTTCCGAAAAAATTCGAAAAATTTCTCTAATTTTTGCATAAAAACGTGCATTGCGATGATAGATCTTAATATCATCAACATAAGGATGAGATTTAAAAACGTCTGCACTTTTTCCGGCCAGAAGAAAAGTGATTTTGGCTTCCGGATATTTTTCTTTGATAATTTTGGCCATTGGAGAAGTGAGAATTGAATCGCCAATAGCATCCGATCTGTTGATCAAAACTCTCATAATTGAAAACCGAGATGTGCGGCCCGGAATTTTACTTCGTTTGCAAGAATGCCGATAACCGCATCCATTTTTAAATCAGAAGTATCAAGCAAAAGAGCATCATCCGCTTTTTTAAGAGGGGCAAAAGTGCGGTTCATATCTGTTTCATCTCTTTTGCGAACATCTTCTTTTATTTGTTCAAGAGTTACTTTTTCATCGCCGTTTTCGCGCAATTGCTTCAATCTTCTGTCTGCGCGAATATCAACTGAAGCTGTGATAAAAAATTTGCAAAATGAATCTGGGAAAACAACTGTTCCGATATCTCTTCCTTCCATCACGCAAATTTTATTTTTAGCTAGTGACCGCTGAAAATCGAGAAGATATTTTCTCACACTTGGTAGCTGAGAAATGGTTGATGCTAATTTTGAAACATGATGCTCGCGGATTTTTTCTGTGAGATCTTGTCCGTTGATCTTAATCAAAACGGTTGAGCTGACTCCATAATCCATTTGAAGAGAATTTAAAAACTCATTGAGGAGTGGTCCTTCAACAAGCTCAATTTTCTTTTCATCAGCAATATAGGCAAGAGCGCGAAACATAGCACCGGTATCAATGTAAAGAACACCAAGAGCGCGGGCCAGTTCTTTGGCAACAGTAGATTTTCCTGATCCAGAAGGACCATCGATAGCAATGACTTTAGACGCAATACCATTTGCGTTAGTCTCAATAGTGTTAAGAGGCATATTGTGTGTGTCCGTGAAAATTTTCAATCTTCTAAATTTAACACCTATGATTCAGAAAAAAAGACGCAAAGTATAGAAGTAAGATATTAAAAGGCTAAAGATTTGCGATGAAGATGGTCAAGATTCTCAGAAGTAAGAAGGTAATCATCATTATCAAGTGCAGCGGCCGACGTATAAAGTTTTAACAGATGATCTTCAAGCTTTCTCCCCTGCTCTCTCACGACAAAAGTAGATTCAAAAGGACGGGCCTTTTTACGAAGTTCAGTTTGAAAATTTTTTGTCAAAGTTTTATAGCTATCCTGCACTTTGACCAAATAAGAAAAATTGGTTGTATCAATTTCATCAAGAACAATGAGATCTTTTAATTTGTTTGGACCAACGTTGTAGGCAATTGTGGCAAGACCATAATTCAGACGAAAATTTTGAAGAAGTTTTTTCAGATAAAAGATTCCGATTTCAATATTTTCAGCAGGACGATGCAGTTTTACATTCAATTCGTGATCGGACATTTTCTTGCCCATTAAAGAATATAAATGCTCTGCTGTTTCCGGTTGAACTTGCATTAATCCTTTGGCGTTTTTAGAACTTAATGCTTTTGAATTGAATCCACTTTCAACCATCATGACAGAGATAATCCAAAAAGGATCCATTTGATATTCTTCAGATAATGAAAGAGTTGGCTTCAAATAGGCTTTAAAATTATCCCGCACATTAGAATCAAGTGAATTTAAAATAAGAAATTCAAATTCTGATTTAGAAAACTCTTCAGCTCTTTTTAAATCCAACTTGGAATTAAATGCAGCGTGGAGCCCACTATAAGAATAGTAATCCGGAGATACATCAGGAACCGGGCCGTAAGGGATTTTTCCTGAGGCCACGAGTCGTTCAAGTCTATAATCTTTGATTGCCGTCGCACTCGTCCAGAAAACAGTAAGCAAACCTACGAATATGAGGGCCTTTAAAAATTTCATCCCAAAGCTTTAACAAGGGCCAGGTGTTCAAGTCTAGACTAATTTAGTCATCATAAAAATATTTCATATTTAGACAAATGGGTTGAAATACAATAATTTCTTCCCTTTAACGAATAGTGGAGCTTATAATTGGACCATTATTTTTTACAAACATTCTCTCGCATTAATCTTTCAAAGGCATATCCATGACGAATTCCCAACTTGCGTTCAACAGATTAAACAAAGAAAAATCGCTTTATTTAAAACAACATCAGAACAATCCGGTTCATTGGTGGTCATACGGACCGGAAGCTTTGATAGCTTCTAAAGAAGAAAATAAGCCCATTTTTTTATCCATCGGCTATTCTTCATGCCACTGGTGTCACGTCATGGCCCACGATTCTTTCAGCAATAAAGACATTGCTGATTTTTTAAATGACAATTTCATTTGTATAAAAGTTGATCGCGAAGAGTTTCCCGATATAGATAATTACTATCAAAAAGCAGCTCAGTTATTTAGTAATAATGGTGGCTGGCCGCTTTCAGCTTTTTTACTTCCAGATATGCGCCCATTTTTTGTCGGCACATATTTTCCCTCTGTTTCAAAAGACAATACTCCTGGATTTCTCGATCTAATCAAAGAATTGAGAAGAGCTTTTGATCAAGAAAAGGATCAGGTTGAATCCAATGCACATCAAGTAACAGAGGCCATTAAAAATGGTTCTGCCAATACAGAGAAAGTTCAGTTTGCCGGTCATTTCCCTCCCCCAAATGGGATCCTCGAGGCCATTAAAGAATTTCGAGACACCGAATGGGGTGGTTATGGAAGCTCTCCAAAATTTCCGCATTATTCTTTTTTTGAATGGGCCATTGAACAGATGCTTGAAGGAATGATTTCAAAAGAGCACGGTGAATTTATTATTATGTCTTTAAACAAAATGATGATGGGAGCTATAAGCGATCACGCGCGTGGTGGTTTTCATCGCTATTCTACCGATGAAAAATGGCTCGTCCCTCATTTTGAAAAAATGCTTTATGATCAAGCAGGATTATTAAAAACTTTAACAAAGCTGAGCCTGGTTCATCCATCGCCGCTGGTATTTGATACGATCATCAACACATTAAATTATCTCGAAGATGAAATGTTGAATGATGATGAAGACAATCAAACCGATAAATATTTCTTTGCGGCTCAGGATGCTGACAGTGAAGGAGTTGAAGGACTGTTCTTTACTTTTACGCTCACAGAATTTGAAGATGCTTTAAATAAGCATGACGATGACAAGGAAACACTAGCAAAAAATGAAGACCAAATTAAGAAATGGTTCCAAATTACTTCTGCTGGAAATTTCGAACAAAACTTAAACGTTATCTCTCTGGATCCTAAATATAGCGAAGATTATTTAAAACAGGAGAACTGGGACATCATCCGCATGGTAAGACGTGCCATTCTATCGGAAAGAAAGGAACGTATTCCACCTCTTACTGACAATAAAGGTCTAGCAAGCTGGAATTTTATGTTGATCAGTGCTCTGGTAGATGTGGTTCAGTTTTCTCAAGTCGAAGTCATTAAAAGAGTGGCCTCCAATCTTCTCAACAAAACTCTTGAAGGCGTGTTCAAAACATTCCTTATGCAAGATGAAAATGGCATGAAGATGAGACACTCGACGACAATGCCTTTTTCTCATCCTTATTTGGAAGACTTTGTGACGTTTGCCGAGGCCCAATTACGTCTTTATGAAATTTCAGCGAACGAAGTGTTCAAACAAAACTTTAAAGATGTCATGGGGTTCATCGCGAGAGAGTTTATCGATGAAGACCGTATGTTGACTCGGGCACGATTCTCTGAAGAATTTGAGCCATATCCAAACCAAGCTTATTCAATGTTTGATTCATCATTCAAATCACCGGTTGCAACGTTTGTTGCACTTTCGAGAAGAGCGGCGGTACTTTTTGCAGATAGAGAATACGAAGATCAAGTTAAACCAATTATGGAAACCATGACTCATTCTGTGCTTAAAGTGAACCCAGTTGGCTCTGGGGAGGCCCTGCGCGCCCTTACTTACCCATCGGAAGTTTATCGTGTTATGAAAATACCAAAGGCCTGGACTCAAGAAGAAAAATTCATTCGCATGATTCCTTATTTTCTTTCTCGCTTTGTTTTTGATTATCAAGACGAAGGAAATGAATGGCAGGTTTGCACACTTAATTCATGTGAACTTCAGGGTCATGGAATTGATGAATTTATCCAAACTCTGACTCCTGGTGGAGAAGAAGCATGATTTTCAAACCACTGAAAGGAATGACCGTAATTGATCTCTCTCATCGACTTCCTGGACCACTCTGCGGAAAAATATTGAGCGATCTAGGTGCTTCTGTTATTAAAATCGAAGATCTGGTTTTTCAGGATCCATTTCTCTCAGGGCTTTTTGCTCAATTCGATTCGAGTTTTGTGTCTTGGTATGAAAATCTCAACAGTGGAAAACGCATTGAGAGATTTGATTTCAATTCAGAATCCGATCAGAAAAAAATCCACGATCTTGTAAAGAATGCTGACGCTGTGATTATGGGTCTACCTCCTAAAACGCGTGAGAAACTGAAACTCACAGACAAGGATTTATCTTTTAATAAACCATTTGTTGTCATAGAGCTACTCGCCTCGGCCACTGAAAAAAAATCTATGCACGATCTCAATGCCCTCGCTATGACAGGGCTTCTTTCGCTTTACGTGGCCCACGAAAATGAAAAAATTGTTGATCCGCCTTTCCTTCCGATTGCGGGAATCAGCTTTGGCCATAAGGCGGCCACCGATTTGCTCGCTGCCTATATCTGTGCTCAAAAAGAAAGCAAAACACAATTTGTGAAAACGTTTTTAGATAAAGTCACAGATGAAATTCTTGGTATTTTCTGGCCAGAGGAAGATCGCAAACAAGGAAGAACTAAATTTCTTCACAACGGTATTTACCCCTGCTACGCGCTTTATCAGACTAAGGATAAAAAATACGTGGCATTGGCGGCAGTTGAAGAAAAGTTTTGGAATCGCTTCTGTGAAGTTTTTGGAGTTGATACTAAGCTTGATCGCTTTTTTAATCAGGACGAGAGTTTATTCAAGCTTATTTCAGATAAGCTTCACCAATTCACTCAAGAAGAAATTGAATCAAAAATTGCGGATGAAGATCTTTGTCTTTCAGTCATTAAATAATTCTTTAAAAATTTATCGAGGAAAGAAGAGCAAAACTGCTCTCTTTCCTCGCTATTAAATTGAACACAATTCAGAGTTTCAATTGAACGATAAAAATTTCCCGGCAGACCACAAGGATGGAGCGTCTGAAGAGCGTGGAACATTTTTTCGTCATCATAAAAATTGAGAGCGAGACCGTGATAAGAAATAAAACGTGTCGCGGCCAATCCGATTGAGGCCACCTTCGCTTTACTGAAATCATTTTCGAACCAAAGACCTAATAAATCGCGCTTCACTGCTAGACCATTCATCCCGTAGGCCGCTTCGAGTTCGGCCTGAGTGAGAGCTAGAATTTTGAGCATTAAATCAAAAACACCCATTTTGTGTTGAGTGAGATTCATGATGGGATAAAAAACAAACTGTCCCGGGTAATGGAAAGTGAGTCCCCCTCCTCTATTGATGTGATGAAGAGGAAAAGGCAATGCCATAGATTGGTCAAAATCAACCAATGTTACTTTATCATCCTTCATTTTTTGAAGCCCACGTCCCAATGTAAAACAATGAGAGTGCGAACAGAAAAGAAGAAAACAGGCCTCCGGATTATTGCGCACATATTCAACACAATCTTTTTGAAATTGCTCTGCCTCTGCGTAATCCCAGTTCCATTTTTTTAAGACAAAAATATTTTCGAACGGACGTTCAAAAAGATTTAAATCGATCAAACCTGCACTCCCTGAGCGCGAAGATGTTCGAGATAATCATAAGCTTTATAACTTGAACGAACCAATGGCCCGGACGCAACAAATTTGAATCCCATTGCATAGGAAATACTTTTGAGCTCTTCAAATTCGGCCGGAGTATAATAGCGCTCTATTTTTAGATGCCTCATTGTCGGACGTAAATACTGGCCAAAAGTAACGATATCGCAGCCAACTTCTCTCAGGTCTGAGAGTGTTTCTTTTATTTCGGCAAATGTTTCACCGAGGCCCACCATTAGAGATGTTTTTGTCGTGATATGAGGATAGTTCTTTTTGTAAAAATCGAGTGCCTTTAATGTTGTTTCATAACTTGCACGTCTATCGCGAACAGGATGAGTAAGACGTTTAACAGTTTCAAGATTCTGAGCAATCACGAATGGATTACTTTTAGCGAGAGTATGCATATGTTCTTCCAATCCTAGGAAATCTGGAATGAGAACTTCAACGATAACGTCTGGGTGAACTTCATGAATTTTTGAAACCACATTGGCAAAATGCCCTGATCCATAATCTGGAAGATCATCTCGATCAACACTGGTGATTACAACATATTTTAGGCCCATGATTCCTACCATATTGGCAGTATCTTCAATTTCATTATGATTAATGAAACCTTTGGGATTGCCTGTCTTCACATCACAAAATTTACAAGCGCGAGTACACGTGTCACCAAGAATCATGACTGTGGCCGTTTTTTTCGACCAGCACTCTCCGATATTTGGGCACCCCGCTTCTTCGCAAACCGTGAAGAGTTTTTTGCTTCTCAGGTTTTGTTTAATGTCTTTGAAATTATCTCCGCCTGGCAATTTCACTTTAAGCCACTCGGGCTTTCTTTCAACAGGCGAGGCCATAGTGGTCTCCATATATCCCTCTATCGTCCGAAGGGTCAGTATCAATCTGACCTTTTTAGTTGGGTAAAAAGTTTATTTCCCACATTTTGACCCCAGTTGAATAGGCTTCGCAACGAAATTCTTGGCATTTAGGATTTGGCATCAAACCTGAATAATCCACTATCGAGAATCACGGTCACGGAGCGACTGTTACACCAGGAGGTCATTATGAAAGGACTCATCGCATTAGTATTTTGCTTTCTCACTCTAAGTGTACAGGCTGCCACAGGAATTAAGCCTCAAGACTTAACCGCTATTAAGCTTTCAAGCGGCGAAATAATTTCGAAATTGAGCTTGCAAGAAAGCACTAAGGTGCTAAAATCACTTGACCAGGAAAAGAATATCGAGATTAGAGCTCGCGTGATCTACCCTGAAGAAGTTTCACAGCTAATTGTCCGCAAGTTGACAAATGCGAGATTAACTGAGAAAAAGCCGAATCCGCAGGATTATAATTAAAGTTTTGGGGCGCCAACCCCAAAATCCTCCGAAAGGATAGTGTTTGTTGTTGTGTGAAGGGCCCGCAAGTTTTTGCGGGCTTTTTATTTTCAGCTTACTTTTGTTGCTATTACTCTTAAAACATCACAAAAAATTTTTTCTCCATTTGCTTCATCCACGAAAGAGCTGTCTTTCGAAATCATAAAATAGATTATTTTAAATTTGTGCGAAAGAATTTCTTCTTCCAACTCACGAGCAGTCTTAATCATCTTCAGAGGGATTTCAACTTTTCCTGAGATCGGTTGAACCATGAATTCCCCAGCGAAAATGCCGTCGTTCTTCAATGTTTTGAAAATATTGTTGAACGCTCTCTCGCGGTCCCAATGTTGTACAAGACAATTCATACAATGTGAATCGAAGATTAGATCAAATTCACCTTCAGAAAAAAAATTTTCTTCGGTAATAGACCTCATTTGATAGATAATGTTTGATTTTGGCGCTTGATCGATGGCAACGGGAGAAAAATCAATGGCCGTGATTTTTGCCAGCAGCTTGCATTCTTCAAAGAGTGAATAATTTCCGCAGCCAATTTCCAAGACACTTTCAATCTTTTTAAGTCGCGGTTGGACGTCGTTATTAAAGAAATTCAGCAAGCTCGAGCTGACATGTTTTTCATTGTGAAGACGATAAAAATCATCAAAAGGCAAAGATGAATTCAACTACAATGTTCCTACAAAAGTGAAACGTTCATCGTGGGAAAAAGAAGCAGGAGAATTACCAAGAACACCTTCAGGAATATTCCCCTTGAAGTAGTTAAGCCAGTAAGCTTCGTTCTTTTTGTACGTTAATGGATAAGGGACTGTTGCACGACTTAAAAAATGATCAAGAAATTTAGCGATAAACTCTGAACAGTAAAGAAGCTCTCTTCCCTTGGCATCGTAATTGTTCCAAAGATATTTTTCATCGAAAGGAAGGCCTTTAAAAGCAGAATTGAAAACTGTGATCATGTTGGATTCGAGGTAAGACATTTCGGCCGGAGATTTTTTTAAAAATTCTTTTGGGCGATAAACAGAGACGCTTGTTCCAGGCGTTCGATTTTTTAAAAATTGATCCAATGGATAGAGCGCCACAAATCCTAAAGACTGCCCTATTCTCAGTTCACCATTTTCATTCTTGATGACGACACCTGAGTGAGAAAATTTGGAGTTTGTCTCAGACTCAATGACTCTGCACTCATAGCAGTTAAAGCTGATCAACAATACATCCCCGTTTTGTAAATCAAGTGCAAGCGCCTGTTTAAAAATGAAGAATGAAAAAATAAAAAATAAAATGAATGGTTTCATGACAGCGTTTTAGCATGACCGGGCCGGAATGCCTACTTTTTCGGTCACCTATGTAGGAAAGATCTTCCTTGTAAAGCTCCCAATTTTAAAGGGATAGGCCAATCTTCCGATAAGCCTCTAAAGAGAACGGACGAAGGAAAAGTATAATCAATATATGAAGCGCGCCTTTTGTTTAATTAATCATTTTATTATTTCACTTGGCTTGATTTTTAGCAGTCAAGTCGTTCCTTCTATGGCGCTTGCTCAGACAACGGATACCACACTCGATGCTGAACGAACTGCTTGTTCGAAAAATACGGCCTATACATGGAGCGCGAGCTTGAATCGCTGTATCCAAAACAAAGAGGCACAAGCAGCAAGACATGAAGTGGAGGATTGTTCCGCGCTTACCGATGTTGAGCAAAGAAAAGAGTGTCATAAGCGAATTGCTGAGAAAAAAACGGGATTAAATGCGGATCCAAATTCTCTTCCTGAAGGTTCTGGCGGAAGTGGCGGTATGGCCATGATTAATGCGGCCTACTCAATGATAGGTCTCATTAATGGATTAGGTTCCAGTGGTAAAGCTAGTACCTGCACTTCTAAAAAAATATTCGGTGTTACTGCCTTGGCCGGAACGGCCACTGATATTTGGTTGAAAATCAAAGCAAAAAAAGCGATGGATGCTTTAAAAGATAAATACACAATTGATGTTAAAAAAGGTGCATATGATGCTCAATTGAAGGCCTTTCAATACTTAAGAGAAGAACAACAAACGGTAAAAGACATAGCTTCCAGAGAAAAAAAAAGAAATATGCTTTTGATGGCCGGCTACGGAGCTGCTTCTGTTATGGCCCTTTGGGAAATGGTAAACTCTGAAGAATATCCTGATTGCTATAGAAAAGAAGCCAAAACAGATGCTGCTGAAAAAAAGCCTGAAGAACCTAAGCCAGCTGAAGCAGTTAAAGAGGCTTCACAGGATAAAATTGAATGTGCAGGAACAACTGAAGCAAGCGGAGTTTGTGTTCAAGCTGTAGCAGATCGCCCAAAAATTGAGTCTAATCCTCTAGATCCAGTTGAACCTCAAAAGGGCCCTGTTGCTGTGAACGTAGCACCGGCGAATAACGAAGTCGTTGCCCCACCTGATACAAAAAAATTTACGCTTGAACAAAAGAATGGTGTGAGTTTAATCAAAGGTGAAAACGGAACCTCTATTGTTGGCGACAGAATTATTGATCGATCTGGGACTGTTATTGGAAAGGTCGATGCAACTGTTGAAATTAGAAAAGTCGGAGTAGACTCTCCTATTTCCTCAACTGATTACAAAAAATACGGTGTTTACTCATCAGGTGCAACTGATACAGCTTCAAAAATCAATTTTACAAACAGCTCTTCTGCTGGAAGAACAACCGTCAATGGAACAACTACGACCATTAACGATGCCAAGTTGAAGAGGTAAAAATGAAAAAATTTATCATTCTCATTTTCACTCTTTTTTGTTCCTATCAGGCCCTGGCCGGTGCAACCGGAGAAGTTCTCGGTGACACTGCTAAAGGAGCTGTTGTCGGTGGGGTTATTGGTGGGGCCAGTTCTAAGGTCGCTCAAAAAGCCTTTCCCAATGCCTCTAAGGCCATTGGTGATTTCTTTGATTCTCCTCCTGGTATTCTAACAATGTCCGGTATCGCGACAGTTTATTCCGGGATGCTCTACAATGCCGCTGCCAAACAAGAAGAAGAGTCTGAAGACAATATTAAAAAAATCGACCGTATTATGGCCGAGTTCAAAGATTCATACATTGCCTTCTGTCCAGGTGGGCACGATGACCTTAGTGTTCCTGATTGCTATTGTTATTTAGCTAAAGGCGGAAAAAATCCAGACAGAACAAAGTCACAAATCTGTCAGGCACTTTGGTCGAAAAATGATTTTAAACTATCGGCCGTCGCCGGAGACTATAATGGAATTTCCAAATTTGTAGATCCTGTTGGTTGCTTAACCAGAACTGGTCAATTTGATGAAACATGTAAGTGTAAAAAGTTTCTTGATTCAAAAGGAAACAACGCCTGCCAAAAAGGAGTTTCCATAAATTTACCTGCAGGAATTGGTACGGCTATGATGAACAGTACTGGTTTGAAAGATGTCATGCAAATGGCCGCGAACTCTGGTAATGGCAATCCGATGTTCAATAACTTTGGAACAGGAAATCTCGCTGTGAAGGCAATTGGAACTGATAACTTGAGAAATCAAATTATCAGTAAAATGGCTTCATCTACGGGAGCAAAAGGAAGTCTACCGAGATTAAATGAATCAAACATAGTCCCATTTACAAAGGCGATTGTTGGTGAAAAAGCGTTTGCTGCTATGGCCTCAAACTCATCTGGCTCCGCTTTAGGAGCTTCTTCATCACCAACCGATCCTGCTTTACAAAAAGAATTAAAAGCGGCCGCGGCCAAGGCCGGTTTAGATTTCAGTGGTAGCGGTAAAGGGCTCGCCAATAAAAAACTTGAAACAAAAGAAACATTCGCATTCAATATGGGCGGCGAGGCTGGACAAGCTGCTGGTGCCGGTCAATTGCAGGATTTTCCCGAGCAGGAAAAAGTTTATAAAGTGAAAGGTGATATTTCGAAGCGTACTGATGCCAGTATTTTTGAAATTATTTCTAATCGCTATATTCAATCTGGTCTTAAGAGACTCTTCGAAGAATAATTTAAGGTTCTTTGTACTCTTCTACACCGAGCGCCTTCAGCCATTCGGCAGTTGGTGAAATAAGTTTTCGCGCTTTCAAATCCATCATGCCCACCGAGAGCGTAAGAGTCGAAGCCACTTTCCCACTCTCCTTCACCATTTTCTGATCAAGAATCATGACATACTTGTTTCTCATTTCAGTTCGCGCCTGAGAAACAATTTTAATTTTCTCACGGTTGTTGAGCTCTGCTTTAAAAGTCAGCTGGCAATCCAGAAGAACCGGGCCGATCTGCGACTCCAGGATTTCTTTTAACCCTAACCCGTTTTTCGTAATGAAATCCCAACGGGCCTCTTCATACAACTGCAAATAGACAGCATTATTCACGTGACCGAAGGTATCTAAGTGTTGCTCAAGAATTTGTTTATCGTATTCGTAGATTGGGTTGCTCATAAAATGCCTCAAATAAGTGGCGGTTCATAGGGAGTTTTTAAGGCCTACTTTAAACGAAGCCGCATCTCTTTCCAAGAGCTTATTTGCGTGTTTTTGCTACCCGAGCATTCCACTCAAGGAAAGTTCATAAGATACCGATGAGCAGGCATATAATTAGGAGAAGAACTCCTTTGGAATTGGTGAAATTTATGAAGCAACAAACGATTATTCTTTTCAGCTTGATTGCGAGTTTGAATGTCTATGCAAATTCAGAGCTTGAGCAGCTTCAGATTGAACAGGCTAAAGTAAATATTAAAAAGGCTAATACAGAAGCTGATTCCGCTCAATTTGATTTGGATCAAAAACGAAAAGCGGCTGCCAAAACAGACGACTCTTCTGCAACCGCAGCAAACGCAGCTCAATGTGCAGAAAAAAGAAAAAATTATCTAAGTAAGTTTCCAAAAAAATTTAAAAATAATGAACTTACTGACGGTAAATTCGGAACTGGAAATTTGTCAGAATGTGTTGAGCTTTCTAAAGGAAATATGCGCTACCTTTACAAAGATGGAAAACCTGCTGGTACTGGATTTTCATGGGAAGATGCAGTTATGGCTAAATGTTACGAAGATGCCGATGTCTGTGCCGGTGGTGAAGAAAAAATAAATGAATGTAAAAAAGAACTGTTAGTCACCGCTACTCGTTGCGACTCTGTCGCCTATCTCGCATCCGTTTACGGACGTGATTGGACTAATAAAGAGCATATTGAAACACCTTCAGTGAAGGGCGGAAATCCTCCCATCACTTGCCAAGGAAATGGGGTCCCGACAATTGACTACGATCCGTGCGTGAAGTTTGTTCAAAACGGTGAGATCATGGATGCTGGCCAAACGATCGTTCAGGCCGGTCAAGAAATGTATTACAAAGATAAAACAATGACTAAACAAGCTGAGGTTGCTCAAAGTGCAAATACTGCAACGGCCGGGCTTGAAGCTTTAAAAGACACAGTTAAATCTCAAAAAGAAATTATGGAACAACGAACTGCGATGGATGCTGGAAAGATGGCGATGCTTGCCAGCTACTATACAGACATGCCAAGCGCGGAAGAAGTCAGAGGAAAATGCAGCAACTATGTTCTTCCAGATGGATTAAAAGAGCAGGATCAGAATTTGTGTAAAGATGTCATCAATAAAAACGACTTCGGAATTCTTTCAAACCCAATGGCGAAAGAAAAAATGAAGGCAAAACTTATCAGCCTGGGAATCAACGTTGCCAGTGATGCCGTCATGGCGGGCCTTCTCTCAAAACGCGAGGGTGATCTAAAAAATGCCATCGCCAAAGTCGATGAATTCAAACCTATCGATCCGCTTGCTCCACAACCAGATAATTTGCAAACGACATACTGCCAGCAGAATCCTGGTGATCCAAAATGTTTTACGGGTGGACTCGACAGAACTTTTGATATGATGAACGACAACGTTATTACATTCGGCGAAGGCGGTTCAGGGGCATCGTTTACTGCCAACAATCCTTATGCTGATACAACGAATTCAAACGGAACAAACTCTAACGGAACAACGAAAAATAGCATCACTGGTGTTGGTAGTGCCATTTCTTCAGCTCAGCAGTCCGGTGGTCTCGCTGATCCTATCGCAGCTGGAACAATCACGAAAGGTGGTGGCGCTTCCAGTGGTGGCGGTGGCGGCGGTGGTTCAGGTGGTGGAGCTGGCGGTGGTGGCGGTGGCGCCCCTGCTGGTCAAGGAAGCCAGGGCGGTGTCAGTGCTGCCGTCGGTGGAAAACCTCCAGCGTATAACGGTGGTTCAGGCTTCTCTCTTCTTGGTGGAGGCAATGGACTTAGAAACAATAAAGCGAAAGGCGAGAAAGAAGAGAATCCTTTTGGAAAGCTCTTTGGGAAAAATGGAAACAACAACGGAACAGTTAACTTTCGCGGTATCGCTTCTCAAAATGTAGGCTCAAAAGGAGATAATATCTTCGATATGATTTCTAAGCGCTATTCGACAGTCAATGGTGAAAAACGCCTGATCGAATACGAAGCGGCCAAATAAGTAAAGAGCTAAAAAAGTGAATGAAAGGTAAAGACAGAAGAAATCGTTAATCTCAACCTATGAATCATGAAACAATTACAGGTATGCCCCGCTCCTCGCGGGGCTTTTTATTTCCCTTTCAAAGAAAACGATTGAAAAAGAAATTCGGACCGTTCTAAAATTAAAGAAAGATTTTCAAGATGAAGATCTTTATGGCCAAAAAGCACAATCAAGGAAGATCGTATGGAATCAACAAATTCTCTACTGCTCGCAGAATTTTACACGGCTACAGGTTATCTGGACCGACTGCTTTTTGCCTTTACTGAGTTGGAAAAAATTCATCTCACTCCCAGAGGAAAGATTCAGGTTCAGAAGCTTTGTCAGGAAGCCGCAGTCTATTTCACCAATAATTTTTCTGATCTTCAGTTCGAACTCGATGATTATGTTTTCGAGACCTCAAAATATAAAAATCAAATTAAGACTTTCCATAATTTTATTGAATCACTTATTAAGCTTCCCTTTAGCAGTGAGAAGTCAGAAAAAATTATCATTGAATATATCAATCTGATTTATAGAAACTGTTTTGAAATCCATCACTTTATTTCAGAAACAACTCATCTTGAAGTGCAATTGCCAAGAACAGGATTGACTCTGGAAGAAGACATTCCTTCAATCAACCAAACTGAAGAAACAAATATCCCACTTTTTTATCTGGATCATAAAAACATCCAGGAACTCGCCCAAAATGAAAAAGTCATCAAATCCCCTATCGCCTTTCTCGATTTGAAACGCGAAGAAAAATATGATCACTTCATTCATCGCGGTCATTTTTTTATTGCTCAAAAAAATTATGAGGAAGCTCGCGCTCAGTTTTACAAGGCCCGCAATTACAAAGAAACAGCTGAAGTACTCACTCTCATCGGATGGACTTATTCCCTTCTCGATGACATGACTCAGGCGAAAGCCTACTGCATGAAGGCCATTCAAAAAGACACACAATATGGCCCTGCATACAATGATTTTGGAAATTATATTTTAAACGAGGGCAATGTCCGCGAAAGCCTTCGCTGGTTTGAATTGGCCAAGCGAGCACACAATTATCAAAATCGTGAATACCCATACATCAACGCCGGCAGAGCGTATGTTCTTTTAAAACAATATGAAGATGGGTTAAAAGAATTTTCACTCGCCCTAACACTTGCTCCTCATCATGAAGAACTTCATGAAACAGTGGCAAAACTAAAAATCAATTTAGCTGAAGAAAGAGACAAACGAAGATTTGACTACGATGAAAAGTATGATGAAAAATATAATGACAAATACAATGACGAACAACCACCGCAATAAAAAAAATGAAAACTGTTGAACTTGAAGAATATCTCAAAACACTGTTAAAACCTGAGCTCTTTGACGATTATTGTCCAAATGGTCTTCAGATAGAAGGTAAAGATGAAATCAAAAAAGTGGTGTTTGCAGTCTCGGCGACACGAGACTCTGCTGAGTATGCTGAAAAGATTAAGGCCGATGCGCTAATTGTTCATCACGGAGTTTTCTGGAAATTTCACGGAACACGTACCTTAACCGGCCCGTTTGCAAAAAGACTGTTTCCTCTCGTAAGAAATGAAATTAATCTTTTTGGTTATCATCTCCCTCTTGACGGTCATCCTGAAATTGGAAACGCAGCAAGTGTCGCAAAAAATCTCGGTCTGACAAATCTCTCGCCCTTTGGCAATTACAAAGGAGCTTGCACGGGCATCATGGGAGAACTCGCAACGCCCCTTCAAGCGGGAAACGTCAAAGAGTTGCTGGAGAAAACATTAAACCATCAGGTTCTTTACTCCAATCCTACTGAGACAGATGGTATGATTAAAAAGATAGGTATCATTACAGGGGGAGCGAACTCCGAGTGGCGGGAAGCTTTCAAACTTGGTCTGGATGCTTATATCACTGGAGAAATGAGCGAACACGACTATCACGAATCACGAGAATCGGGCATACACATGTTTGCCGGTGGCCACCATGCGACTGAGAAATTCGGCATTCAGGCCTTAATGTCTCTCATCAAAAAAGAATTTCCTGCTTTAGATTGTCACTTTCATGACTCGGAAAATCCGGCCTAACCTTTTACCTTTAAGGAAAGTGTCAGCACAAATTTTGCCACAGGTTCTGGACTGATATCAGGGCAAATGGCCTCAATCTGAACCGGAAAATTCATTCTTTCACCACTTGCAATAACTTCTTTAACGAATTTTTTGATTTCGGGAATTTGTGTACAAACAAAGTGAGTATCGCCTTCTGCACGCTTTAAAAATTCAGCGTGAAAATCTTTAAAAGACAACGCAATCTTCTTTTTTGAAGCGTAAATCTCCTTCATAGCGACCAGGCCTCCGGCCAGATCTGCACCTGTCGCAAGAACACCAAAATACATCGACTTTAGGTGATTGCGAGTTCTACGATTAAGAGGAATTTTTATTCTACATTCATGTTCGTCGAGCACAAGAACGCTTGGAGAAACGAAAAAAATCAAAGGAACTTTTGTCAGACCAAAATACCTGACGAACAATGTATCTTTAAGCATTTTTACTTCACCCTATTTTGATAATTCAAGTGTCCGCTTATAAGCAGCAGTAAAAGCTTCCTGAAAAAGACCTTGCAGATCTCTGTTCTTCAAAACTTCCAGCGCTTCATAAGTAACACCTTTCTTAGATGTTACCTGTAAACGCAATTCTTCAAAACTTTTTTCTGATTTCATCAGCCCCGAACTTCCAAAAAAAGTTTGAGCGACTATCTCTTTGGCAGGAACGCGGCCATCAGTCATGCGAGTGAGCTCAGCTTCAAAAATGCGTGCCATCTCAAAGACTAACGCAGGTCCTGATCCACTGAAGGCCGTCGTGAGATCTAAATCAGCTTCAGTACTCATTTTAAAAAGTTGTCCCGTTGCCCCTAAAAGTTCAACGAAACTGGCCTCTTCTGCTTTCGTAAAAGAATCATCCAAAAAATACAAATTGGCACCTTCGCCGATGGAAGAAGGTGTATTAGGCATTAAGCGCGCCATTTTTTTAACATTGAATTTTTCAATGAGGCGAGATGTATTCACTCCCGCAAGAACTGAAATAAGTTTCGAGTCGCTACGGAAATGAAAATGAAAATCGTTAAGACTTTGTGGCTTAAAGGCCAACAGATACCAATTCAGATCTGTCGGCATTTGATTCAATGATTGAACAAAATGACCGTGAACATGCTCAGCTAATTCACGTGCCTTAATTTCGGTAGGAGTGTAAAGATAGAATTCTGCATCGGGAAAACGAGACTTCATTCCAAGAACGAGTGCTCGTCCCATATTCCCACAACCAAAAACACCAATCTTTACACTACTCATATTAGTCCTATAATTCCAAATCCAGAGGCGCTCCATGTCTCATTGTATTGACGGCCAGAGCTCTTACCCAGACAAAATTCATGGCCTGGTGATAAAAATCCTGAGACTTCAAATAATCAGAAGTCGTCAGAATATTGCGCATTCTTAAATCCGTTTTCCCTTCATCAAGATGACTTCCGATATGAAGTCCGTATTCTTCCATCACTCCGTCATAGATGATGACTGAAAGTTTGGCCGAATTAAGCGCTCGTTTCAGGTCTTTATCACTCACTAAATAGACGTCCAGATTTTCTTTAGAAAAACCGGCCTGATAAAATAAATCTCTGAGTGTCATCCACCATTGATAAGTTGTTTTATTGCGGGCCAAAACAGTGAGACCTGTACCAACTGAAAGACATGAAAAAATCTGAATTAACGATTTAAGCTCCGGTCTGTCCGTTGTGGCCACGAGTACTGCGTGTTCAGCATAAAGCTGGTAATCGCTGTAACTCAACTGACCAGGGATGACACGATTTTTGTGCTCGCGTTCCATAAAGCTGATGAAGTTTTTCGACAACCATTTTTTATAATCGCGTAGCGCTTCTTTATAGTTCCCGTAAATACCTTGGTAATGTGTTTCAAAGTTTGAAATAAAAGAATCCAATGCTTTTTCAGTTCTTTCTTTTCTGCTCGTCACAGAAAGTTTAGAAGGCTTCGCCAGATCAAAAATAAATTCACTTCCCTCGGTGACGGGATAAGTTTTTTTCAATTCAGATTTTTCGATACCTGATTCAAGAACCTGGTGCATTGCCAATACATAATGCTTGCCTCCAGCTTTAGGTCCAGTACCTGAAAGTTTAAATCCACCGAAAGGTTCAATAGCGACTCTCGCACCGGTAATTGTTCTGTTGATATAAATATTTCCAGATTCAATTTTAGTCAAAAGATAATCAATATCATTTTGTGATTGTGAAAAAATCCCGCCAGTCAGCGCATAATCCGTGCTATTAAAAAGTTTAGCGGCTTCATCAAGAGTATTGTAGCCAATGATATGGAGAACTGGTCCAAAGAGCTCACGTTGAGCAAAGCTTTGTCTATCAAAGGCGCGCTCATAAGGAATCTCAATCAATACAGGCCCTACACAATAACCTGGCAGATTATCTTTTGATCTATCGAGAACTAGTGTTCCACCGTAATTTTTTGCTTCAGAAGCAGCTTCTTGAACTTGAGAACGCAATCTCTCCTGATCTTCTTTCGTAATGACTGGGTTCACTGTTGTATCGAAACGATAAGCTTCACCGACTTTTAAATCTGAGCAAGCTTCTTTGAGACGCTCTATCAATTTAGCTTTAAGTGAATTGTGAACAATAACTCTTGAAGCTGCAGAACATTTCTGTCCAGCGTGTCCGAAAGCAGAGTAAAGAATTCCAGAAACCGTTTCATCAAGCTCTGCGTTTGTTGTAACAATCACTGCATTTTTACCACCCATTTCTGTAATGGCCTTAACTGGATACGTTTTTTCAGTCAGTTTATTTTTATAAAGACGTTTTCTAGCAACCGAAGAAATATAAGTTCCGACCGCCTTCGATCCTGTGAAAACAATAGTCGAAATGCGCGCATCGCGAACGAGGAAATCACCTACTGTTTCTCCTTCACCAGGAAGGTGAATCAAGACATCTTTTGGCACGCCTGCTTCATGCAGTAGATCCACTAGCGCTTGAGTAATCAATGGAGTTTGCTCCGCCGATTTTAAAATAACTGTGTTTCCTGCGACCAGCGAACTGACAACCATTCCGCAAGGAATAGCGAGAGGAAAGTTCCATGGTGAAATTACGGCAGTCGGACCACGTGAAGAAAGATCAGTATTACTTCTTTGAAGAAATGCCTCAGTGCGGGCATAAAAATTCAGAAAGTCGATTGCTTCGTCGACATCCGCAAGGGCCTCGCCGACGGCCTTCCCGGCTTCATACACTATAAGGGCTGACAATTCATTCCTACGGGCCAGCATAAGACCAGCGGCCTTAACGAGCATTGCCGTTCTGAATGGCCATTTTGAGTTGGCCCACTGTCCATTATTGTACGAATGATCAATTGTGGTCAAAGCTGCATTAGCATCTTCTGTTGTCGCAAAACGAATTTTCCCAACTACGATATTCGGATTTGAGCTCGCTACGATTGTTTTCCAATCACCTTTAACCGGAAATTCATTGGCGTATTCTTTTCCAAGATTATTTTTTTCAAAAGTCGCGAGGGCCTTTTCCATCCAAACGCGCTGGTCATCTAAGTAAAGTCTGAGTGGTGAAACATTAAAGAATTCATCTTCAAGTTTTGAGACAGATAAATCGCGGGCAAGTTTATTTTCAGTTTTTTTCTGTTTGTGAATCGCGTAGGGAGAAAGCAAAGTTGTATGCTTTTTATGAGAACGCATAATTGTCAAAACTCCCACTTGAGATGAGTTCTCCATAATACGTCTTACCAGATAGGCCATTCCCACAAGCAAACTTCCAACTGGTACATAATTTCTAGTTGCCCATTTCATTTTTGCCAAGGCAGTTGAAAGGGCCTCATAAGTCATATGCAAACATTGATGCTCAATTTCGCCGATGTGTGGATAGAGAATTTCTTTGGATGCTTCTGCAAAAGCATGATCAGAAAAGTTATGTGAAGCAAGCGCCAATTTCAGATGCGGATGAGCTTCAAAAATTTTGATAATTAATTGTCTAAAGTGAATGTCGGTCTCTTCTTTATTTAAGAATTGAGGAGCATTGAAGCTGTGGGCATCGGCCTCAACAGTTTCAGCATCCCAATAAGCGCCCTTAACAAGGCGGACAGGCATGCAAAGACCACGTTCTTTTGCGAGTTCGACAATCTCCTTAAGATGTTTTCCTCCATCGCGAAGGTAGGCCTGGATGACAATACCTGTTGCTTTGTAATCTCGAAGCTCTGGAGTTTCCAGAAGAACGCGGCGATAAATTTTAAAAACAATATCTCTGTAATGATAATGTTCAGCATCGATGTTGATGAAAACGTCTTCTTCCTTCGCCGTCAGTAGAATTTCTTTAAGGCGTGGAGCAACCAAATTGTAAGTATACTCAGGGGCGTGAGGTTTAAAGTCAGAACAAAGCGCTGAAACTTTTATCGATACGTGAGCACGATTAATTCCGGCGCTATTTAATTCACCTTTTTTTACGTGTAGTGAAAAACCTCGAACCAATTTTAAAACTTCATTTTTATAATGATCAGCTTCACGCTCAGAAACGACAAGTTCACCCAATTGATCAAGCGTTACATCTCTTCCTGTGAGGCTGAGAGACTTTAAAGATTTATCCGCTTTCTCGATTGTCTCACCAGCAATAAATCTTTTGGCCATTAACTTAACCGCACTTCTAACAGAAGCAGCTAGAATCGATGCCGGAATCAATAAAGCGATATAGTAGAAAAGTTTAATACCGAACGTATAGCTAGCAGGAAGTGCTCTCTCCTGCCCTTTCTTTTTCATTCGTCTTGCTTTGCTATTGTCTTTTAAAAAACGAGAGAGAGATTCAATAAGAATGCGTTTAACTTCGACACCTTTTTTATCGTGATCAAGCGAAGGGAGAATCGCTAAAAACTTCAATAAGTGAATGCGAAGAAGAGCATATTGAGCAGTCAACCCCAGACCAAAGTCGGACACATCTTCAAACAAACTCGGACGGTATTCATTTAATCTCGTAAGAAGAGTTTTAATAATTTCATTGGCCCGTGCTTCAACTTTGACAAAACGGTTGTCATTTAAAAGATCTGGCATTCCCTCTGTAGCAATAAGCGTTTCAATAGAAGAGGGAAAATTTTTCACCTGTAAACTTGCTGCCAATTCGGTATGTTTGCGCAGGTCTTTGATAATATCTAAATTGAGATCGAGGATCTCACTTTGTTGCAGAAGAAATAATTCCTGCGACAGCTTTGGTGTATAGAGTCTGATTTCGCAAGTCTTAAAGAAAAAACCTACAAGAAAAGGAGTTGAGCGAATGGTCAACTGAACTCTAAAATCGACATTCATATTGAGAAAAGGAGACAACAAGTCCCAGACATCCTGATTTAATGTATTATCTGCGCCTACCAAGAGGCTTCCAAATTCTTTGTAAAAATAAATTTTCCAGTTGTTTTGTGAGACGGAATCAAGAGTTAAAAGAAATTCTTCCGGTTTGAGCGATCCAACCTTAAGCATTTTAGGCTCCAAGTAATGTATTAAAAGTGCACTCAAAAATAGCGCAAAAATGTGGCTTTCACTAGTCAAAACAACATAAAAAACGGCCTGCAATATTTGACTTGTCTGACATGTGTCCCTAGAATTTTTAATATGGTGAAGTCTTCCCTGTTTATCTTCGTTTTCCACTCAATAAATTCCGCACTAGGAGCGTCGTCGTACAATCTTAAAGACCTGGAAGTTCTTGAACGGGAGAAAAACTTCGAAGAATTCCTATTGCATGTGAACGATATTCGCCCTAGCGAAAGAGACAAGCATTGGCGTGAAATGCTTCAATCTATGGCCATGGGGTTGATTGACTTTAAGATTAAAACGAAAGATTTTACCCCCGCTTCTTTTAAGCAAATCGAACAAATCGGCCGCTCAAGCGCATTATCAAAAGATGAGTTTTTTCAGCTTAAACGATCAATCTACGCAAAAAAATACTTCACTGAATGTTTTAAAAGAACTGATCTCACAGTAGAAGCAGAGAAAAAAGCAAAAGAAGTCACTTCCTGTGAAGCCGATTTAAATTCATTCTGGTATTTTTCAAAGAAAGATGCTGACACTGGATTAGACCTGGCCACCATTTTGGAATCGGCCGGTTCGTCTCTGAGCAAATGGCCTTTTTATTCGCCTGCAGTCAAAGACAGTATTGCTCAATTTTATTGCCAAAGGTCCTCAGTTCAAACGGCCGTGTTAAAAAAGATTTATGATGAAAGCTACTCTTCGGACTTTGATGGGAATTATAAGACATTGATCGATCGTCTTGTATCCGACAAATGTTTTGATGAGTTGAGTGCACCTCTTAAGAATACGCTGAGCTCAATCAACAGTTCTGGACTTGATAAAGAAATGGCGATGAATCTCCTTGAGGCCAAGGGTAAACTGACTGCAGAAGAAAAAGATCTTTATGCCGTTCTTTATCTACTCGATGGTCCGGTTGTGGGCGATAAAATGAATATTGCCTGGAAAAAAATTGAAGGGCTTTCAGAGAGCTTCGCTAAGCGAGAAAAACTCTTATTAGAAATTAAAAAGCTTACAGTTATTCCAGATAAAATATTCAAAGACCCGAGTCTTCCTCGGCATAAAGCGATCATTAATTTGTTTGCCCGTCATTTTCCGGAATATCTGGACTACTATGGATCAACCTGCGTGAAATTTCTCTCTAACAAGGGCCAAGAACTTTTAAATGTGAATTCGAGCGTTCATTGCCATGAGTTTTTAAAGGCCGCCAATGCCGACAAAGAGCAAGTTTCCGGTCAAAACCTTCCTTGGATAAGCGACAGCATCCGCACTCAGTATTCCGCTTTAAAACGCCCTTAAAAAAATTCGACAATATTTATCAGATAAAATGTGACTAAAAAGAAAAATAGGCAAAAAAAAAGCCACTCTTTTAAGAGTGGCCTTTTTATTTGGAACTTTAACTTAATTAGAAATTAAGAAAGGTGTTTTCCAACGATCCCTGCAAGTTCGAACATAGTAACTTCTTTTTTTCCAAAAAGTTTAGCTAGTTTGTCGTCTGCAATGATGTTTCTTTTGTTTTTTGGGTTTTGAAGGTTGTGCTTCTTGATGTAGTCCCAAATTTTAGAAACAACTTGAGTTCTTGGAAGTGGCTTGTTTCCTACGATTTCAGCAAGAGTAGCTGATGGTGTAAGAGCTTTCATGAAAGCTGCATTTGGCTTTCTTGGAGTTTTAGCTTTTTTTGGAGCTGCTGCTTTTGGAGCTGCTTTTTTAGTAGCTTTTGGAGCTGCTGCTTTTTTAGTAGCTTTTGGAGCTGCTTTTTTAGTAGCTTTTGGAGCTGCTTTTTTTGTAGCTTTTGGAGCTGCTTTCTTAGTAGCTTTTGGAGCTGCTTTTTTAGTTGCTGCTTTTTTTGTAGCTTTTTTCTTTACTGCCATTTGAGGTCCTCCGTTAAAGTTAGACATGTTGTGTGTCTAAATTAGTTGTTGAAAAAGCAAATATCGTTATAAAAAACCAAATTAAAAATTCAAAATCCGTTTCTAGTTTTAAAACTTTCGTTCTTATTCTTTTTCATTTTCAGAGGGAAAATTCCGATTTTTATCTCGTTTTTTTTATTGTTTTCCCTGAGCAATGCTCTCTTATATATAAATTATTGCTTGAAAGTTTTCATCATGTCTATAGGAAAAAAGAATTTTTTTTCATTTTTTTCCTAGGGGCCTCCCTAGGAGCTCCCTAGGGAAGCTCTTGGAGCGCTCAAGGGAACAAGCATTTTCATCTCTCTTTTCCCTCGAGAAAGCACTCTCTAGTCGAGAGTTTTCATCCACTCAACGACTTGTCCTTCCGGCCCAAGCTTCCTTGGAGTTTTCTTGTAACCGTGGCTTTCATTGAGAGAATACATTCTAAAATTGTCGATACGACAGTAGTGAATGATCTTCTTAAGGCCTTTTTCACGGGCCACTTTTTCGAAGAATTCCTTAATGGCATGAGAAAAACCACTGCCCTGATGAGTGATTTTAATGGCGGTATTTTTGGTTAAAAGGGAGTCCTCTTCCACTTTGTAGAAGACGGCGGCCAGGACTTCAGCGTCCAGGTTGAGAGAAAAAAGTTCCCATCCGTCGGCCACTTCTTTCTTAATTTCATCGAATGTCCATTTGAAATCGGGTGAATCAGAAAAAGCATCGATGTTGTAATCAAGGATAGATTTGATGTCTTTTTCGGTCTTGGCCTTTTTAAAGCTAACTTTCATGAGCAGTCCTTTGCGATTGTGTGTCAGGGGCGGTTGAGGCGACCTTACTGGTCACCTGCTAGACCGACCTGTGACAATTTCTTTATTTAAGTTTTGAAATATAAGCGGCAAGATCTTTGAAATCCTGCTCAGACATTTTGCTGACAATAGGAACCATGACTGGGTTCTTACGAGTCACGCCTGCTTTGATATCCTGAAGTTGTTTTACAATATACCAATCGTGTTGTCCGTTGATTCGAGGGGCCTTCTGGGCCACATTTCCATCGCCTTTGTCACCGTGGCAAATGATACATTGTTTGTAGAGCTCGGCCCCTTTTGCTGCATCTTGAGAAAAAGCTGGAGCTGAAAGTGATGAAAGAACTAAAATCGCAAGAAAACTCTTCATTATAATGACCTCGTAAATTAAATAGACGAACGTGAGTTATTATCGGTTCGAAACTCTTTGAATTTTACTCTAAGAAATCACAAAGTGCCAATAACTTTGAGAGGAGAAAGCGACTTCTGTGCTGGAAAAACCTGGTTTAGAAGGCCTTCGATCACCTGAAGATCCAGAGGAAAATCATTGTTTTTCACTGTGACAGAAGTGTCTTCTGCCAGAATCAGCTCGAGCGCATTCGGTTTTCCTAGGCGGTCATTGAGCCACGAAATTAAGTTTGCGAGTGTGCGATTTTTGCCCGCGAGAGTGAGTTCATTCCAATTTCTGTCGGTTCCTAAAAGAGTTTTCAAATCAACTTTTTCAAGTAGCACATTTTGAACGAGAGAGGATTTTACCTGCGAAAAAACATCCCGGGCCGCTGCAACAGATTCCTCTGAGAAGACCGGCAGGTGATTTTCGTCACGAAGAAAATTCTCCACTTCTCTGAAAGAAAGGGAAAACAAGGACGCGACAGGTCTGCTTTCGCACATACGACAGATGGATTCCAAAAAGAGATCCACCAAATCCATTCCTGTTGGTCCTGAATACCGAAGTGTCAAAATCCTGTCGGTTTGTATTTGAGCTGATCTGCCGCTATACTCGATCGCCCATTGGTAATTGGGATTGAGAGCGGCGGTAAGAGCACATTTTTTTTGTCTCAAAAGATCAGCTGCACGATTGGAAAGAGGAACTTTAATTTCGATTGTCATAAGGAAAAATTATCATGTCTCGAGCGAAAGTACATCCCTTTATAAAGGGCCTGATGCCGTCTTTAAAGAAGCGATCACGTTTTTTATTGCTCGGTCCACTTGCCTTTGATGAAAAAACTTTGGAAAAAACATGCAAAGAGCTAAGGCCAGAAGTGATTTTTTTCATCGACGGAGGCTCAATTCATAAAAAAAAGTTCTCGTTCAATAAAAAAATTATCACTCTTTCGCTCGGTGATGGCGATTCCGGGGAATCAACGGATGTGCTTCTTCCCAGTCAGAAAGATTTTTCAGATCTCGCCTATGCTCTTTTTTGCCTGAAGGATTTAGCGATTGCGAAACTGACTTTGCTTGGTTTTTCCGGCCCAAAAGATGGGCGTCCTGATCATTTGTTGCAAAATCTTGGTGAGATATTTCAATTTGTACAAAAAAAAGAGATTGCGGTCAGCATGGACCAATTTACTTTTTACCCGCAAGGAAAAACATTTTTTACTTATAAGGGAACCTTCAGTTTATTTTCTTTTGTCCCGACGAAAATTCGCTTAAAAGGAAAAGTACAGTACGCTGTCCCTGAATGGAAAACGTTGGGACCACTCTCCTCCCTGGGACTCAGCAACAGAGCGGGAGGAAGAGTTCAGCTTGAAAATAAAAAAACAGTTGTGATTTATCGCGCAGGCGAAAACATCAGTTGATGTTGTTTATGGGCCTCAATGTCGTTTTCGCTCAGCCATTCTTCGCGGTATTTTCCTTCTACAAAGAGCATCAACTGATCTTTATAATAAGGTGAGAAAAGATGGCCTGAGTTTCCGGCCGGAAGAATGCCCAAGGCCTTTTCAGGATTGGCAAAATCGATCAATCTTCTGGTAGAGGGGCCCGCCTTAACTTTGAATCCATCAGTGTAGCCTGCAGGCTTTTGATTGTTGATCTCATTATAAGCGCCGCCAATTTCAACCGGACCAATATTAAAAATCTTGCTTAAGGCCTTCACTTTCCCTAATGGATGCACGAACTCAAGCGTGTGAAGATGTCCCCATGCCCATCCACTGGAATCTTCCCCCAGCTCCTGGCGAAGGGATTCAATAGCATTGTTAAAACCTTCGGTAAAAACTCTTTTGCGATCATTTGTTTTCCACCAAACCGACTCTGGATTTAAGACGACACGTTTGAAAAAGTTCCAGTTATTCGGCAATTTTGAGAATGTACCGAACTCTTCCGCCGACAAATCTTTAAGCAGGATTTTTGTAATTTCTCTACACCACGTATAATAAAGGGTCGGAGCGACAGAGTCTTTGTCTGAAATAAAATCCCATTTCTTTAAACTTTCAAGATAGGTTTTGCCTCTTTCTTTTTTCCACAGATTTTGAAAATCAATTCCATTTAAAAGTTCAGTCAAAATGAGTTTATTTTCGAGATTCAAATTCAATGTCTGAATTTCCTTCATCTCTTCCACTGACCAGATTTGCTTCTGATTCAATAAGGCCATCAGAGATTTGTATCGATCATCAGGTTGCCAATCTCCTCTTAGATCCTCCGGTGTGACCGGTGTCCCCACAGGTCTGGCATTGGCCGAAACAATCACGCCACTTTCAGGATTTTCAAGGTGTGGTTTTTCTGAAAAGGATAAAACACCTGTGTATTCATCGAGGCCACTGGCGCCATCCAGGATAAAATCCGTTGACTGATGTTGAGATTTTTTGGCCACTTCTCCGAAGATCCACCAGCCGATATTTTTTTTGTCCGCGTAAAGAACATTGAGCCCCGGGGCCTTGCCCAGGGAGACACCGGCCTTAAACTCTTCCATCGATTTTGCCTTTCCCATTTTATAAAGAGCAGAAAGCGGATCGTTCTCAGGAGATAAAAAGGCCCATTTTAAAGCGAGAGATTTATCCTCAGGCCTAGAGAAAATTTCATCTAATATTGGACCGTGTTGTGTTTCAACAACTACCATTTCGTGCTTTTTGCCTTTCTTAACATTAATGACCTCAAAGCGTTCTTTATAAGCAAATTGCTGACCTTTGAATTCATAAGACTTAAATTTTGGATTCAGCTTCTCTTTATAAAGATCCATATCGTCGACAAGGCTCATCGTAAGACCCCAACCTCTCTCCCGGTTGTGCGAGAGAATAGGAAATGGAAGGATGGAAAGAAAATGACCGTAACTTTCATAATCCGGTGTGCGGATATGGGCCTCAAACCAAACGCCGGGATGAGAAAAAGTAATATGCGGATCATTGGCAAGAATAGGAAAACCCGATTGTGATCTTTTCCCTGACAAAAGCCAACCGTTTGAACCTTCAAAGAGTGGAAAACCTTCTTCCAGCATACTGAGAATGCGAGAAACAGGGGCTTCATTAAAGACAACTCTCTTGGATTTCTCTTTTGCGTTTTTTTCTTTTTCTAGTTTTTTTGCTTCAATCGGAGTGAGTTCGTTGCGAAGCTCGTTTATTTTCTCATCGCCTAAACGGGCCCGAAGCTTAGTGAGTAATGGTTCTTCAGAAGTAGCAACCCCAAAACTAAAACTCATCAAACCGATAAACGAATAGCCATCTAGCGCCGTAAAAGGTCTCGGCTTGATGCCAAGAAGTGAAAACTCCAAAGGAAGCTTTCCAGAGTCCTGAAACTGATTGACGCCGTCATAAAACGCATCGAGTTCCTTCCACATTTGAGGATCAAAAGAGTGCGATTCTTTTTTCTTGCGAATCATTTCTTCCATGCTTGCACGAATGCCGAGGGTTCTGAAAAGTTTGTCCGCTTCGAGGGTTTTATCCCCAAAAACTTCCGATAGTTCACCACTGGCCATTCGTCTTTCCATTTCCATTTGGAACAAGCGCTCACTGGCCATGACAAAACCCAGAGCTCTAAAAGCGTCTGTAGTGTTATGGGCCTTAATGTGTGGAATGCCGTATTGATCGCGCTTGACAATAACCGTTCCTCTCAAATTCTTGAGGGTTAGTTCGCCATCGAGAGGCGGAAGTGATTTTCTCACAAAATAAATTCCGTAAAGGAAGACGGCTCCCATCAGGAAAGCGAAAAGAAGAATCCATAATCTGTACGATTTTTTTTTGCGAGTTAAATATTCCATGGGACAATAATAGAGATGAAAACAGAGAAGATCAATTATTCAGTCGAAAACACCAAGGGCGTTCCCTCGAGAAGTCTACTTATAGATTCACTGAGAGGATTCACCATTATCTTGATGATTTTTTTTCATTTCTCTTTCGATTTGACCAATTTTGGTTTTCTTCATGTCGATATTCTGCACGCCCCCTTCTGGTACGCTCTTCCCCGATTGATTGTTTTTCTCTTTTTGTTTGCTGTGGGAATGTCACTTTCACTTGCTCACAAAGAAAAAATTCATTGGCGAGCCTTCTGGAAAAGATTCTTAAAGATTGTTTTTTTTGCGGCCTTAATTTCTCTCGTCACCTATTTTCTTTTTCCAGAGAATTGGATTTATTTTGGGACTCTTCACGCCATTGCCCTCGTCTCTCTTATGACTCTGCCTTTTTTAAAGTATCCTTGGCCTTCACTCGTTATTGCCCTGGCCCTCTTTATACCTTCTGTGTTTCTGGACAAAAACCTTCCTTGGTTCTCCCTTCCGCATCAATCTTGGGATTATATCGCGCCCTTCCCATGGATTGGCGCAAGTCTATTGGGAGTGTTCGCCGTTCACCTTGGTTTGCATCATTTGTCTCTCCCCTCAAATACTCTTGTTAAATCTCTGAACTATCTAGGAAAACACTCTCTTTTTATTTATCTTGTTCACCAACCGATTCTTTTCGGTTCAGTGTATATCGCACGTCTCTTATTAAAATCTTAAAGACTGATTCACCCTTTGTTTTCATCGTGATATAAAGTTGAAACAAAATTGCTTGTACTTTTATCAATGGAAACTCCCAATGAACAAACTCAAAAAATTTGATTGGGACAAGATAGAGCGCTTCATCGGAAGCTTAAAATTCGCCGTCATTGTCATCAGTCTTTTTACAATATTCATGATCGCCGGAACTTTTCTGGAAAGTTATTACGGAACTGATTTCGCCAATCGCGCTGTCTATAAAACGCCGGCCTTTATGCTGATTCAATTCGGAATGCTTCTCTCGATTATTTTTGCGACGACGCTGAGGCTTCCCCCAAAAAAAAGATTGTATGGGTTTTACGTCATTCACTCCGGTTTGATTATTATCGGAATGGGTTCTCTCATCACTTATGTGGCCGGAGTTGATGGATCAATTACACTTGCACCAAATGAACCAAACCGTCAGGTCGTTCTGTCCAAAGATGTTTTCAAAATTACCTATCCTGATGAAGGCAAACAGGTAACGACCTATCTTCCTTTCTCTGCGTTTTCTTCATCTATCAACCAGACTTATGACAATATCATTGTCAAAGAATATGTTCCTTTTGCTGAGGGGAAATTTGTCTGGAGTGATCCAATCAATAAATACCCAGCGGATACTCAAACTCATTCTTCGCGTTACCACTTTAAGAATGCCTTCGCTGAGCAAGACATTACGTTGTCTATTCATCCTGAGGCCGGAAGTGATTTTCCTTCAAATCAGACGATGGGTCCTCTGACGTTTAATTATTATCCGGCGAGCATTGCTAAATGTTTCCAGGAAAATAATCCATCCAAACTTATTTTCTGGAATTCGGCCTCTGCTGATTGTTTTACTCCGGAGTCCAAAGGTCTACCTGTAAAAACAACTTCAGCGAATAACCGTTTCGTTGTCATCCCGGTGAATAATACTTACGTGACATTTTTTCCGGATTTCTCTCCCTTTCCAATGGACATGAAAATGCAGACTGATGAGAAATCAGTGATTCGTGCGTTTTCCAAAAAATTATTTGAGGACAAACCAAGTCTTTTCTTATTCGGAAGGAAGGCAGCTTTCTACTCTAAAGAAGAAAAACTTTGGAAGATGGTAGACCTTCAGGAAAAAGGACCGTCTGCCATACTTCCTTGGATGAACGCAGAAATCAGTTTGCTTGAACATCAAGATCATCTCGTGCCTTACAATATTCCTGTTTCAACTATTCCTATTCAAAAAAATGGTCAGTTGATTAAAGGCGATATTCGCGCTGTAAGACTGGAAATTCTCGGCAAAGAATATTGGGTGAGCAATTACTCTCCTCTTTCTCTATTGATTCAAGGGAAGAAAGTTGTTTTTGAAGTCACCAAAGAAACGTTGAATCTTCCTTTTGAACTCGCATTGACTGAATTCAAAATGGACAAAGATCCTGGAACAAACAATCCTGCGAGTTATGAATCCTTCGTGAAACTTTTCTCGGATGGAGTCACAACTAATCATCACGTTTTCATGAACAACCCTATGAAGAAAAGTGGATTTACTTTTTATCAGGCTTCGTATTCTCAAGATGCTCAAGGGCAGTACAATACGACTCTTGCAGTGAACGTAGATCAGGGACGCCCTTGGAAATACCTTGGTTCGTTGATGCTCGTTTTTGGGGCCATCTGGCATTACAATCTCAATAATCGCGGTAAAAAAAATAATTCATCTTCGGATGATAATGGAGCGCAGTCTTGAAAAAATTAATTTTACTTTTCTCTCTTTGTTTAATGAGTTCAGCCTTTGCTGAAACTTATTTTTGTAAAAAAGAACTTGAAGTGCTTCCGATTCTACAAGGCGGACGCGTAAAACCTCTTTACGTTCACGCTGCAGAGACTATGAAGAACCTGACGGGCAAGGCGAAGGTTGGTGATCTCTCTGCCGTTGAAGCTTACTGCCTGCTTTCTCTGAATGGAATGGGTCTTCCGAGCAGTCTAAATCTCGAAGCGAGAATTGATCACGTCGATTTGATGAAGTTTTTAGGTCTTGGCAAAGATCAACACTATATAAAATATGAAGATCTTCTGGGAAGAGACGAGGCCATTAAAATGGAGGCCCGTACTGTTCGCGGAAACGACTCCTATAAAAAAGCGCTTGGAAAACTATACGACAGTATCTTTCTTTATAAAGAAGTTAAAGATGGTAATAACTGGCTCCTCGCAGCTGATGTAAATGGAAAAGTTGAGTGGGAACCCCTCACTGTCTACTTAACTGAACAGAAAGTTGTGGCACAAAAAACACTGACACCTGATGAACCTTTTCTTCCTGTTCTTCTTCGCTCAAAAGCTGATTTTGACCGAATTAACGGGAATGAAAAGTACGAGCTTGAACTGTATTACGCAAAAGCAGGACTTGCGAGCTGGGCCCTAACGTTAACGATACTAGCGCTTGCAGCAATGGTTCTTTTCAAAAATTTCAATATTGCTCTCGGGCTTGCAGGAATTTCAGTTGTCGTTCAGGCCGTACTGATCACATTACGTGTTCTCATTTCTGGAAGGGCCCCAATTACGAATATGTACGAAACGGTTCTCTTTTCTGGTTTTGGATCACTCTTTCTGGCGCTAGCTTTAGGCCATTTTAAAAAAGAAAAACTCTTTGTGTACATGGGACTTGGTTACAACGTTTGTACACTTATGATGCTTAATTTCGCCAACGGAATGTTGACGGCGACAATCTCTCCACTTGTTCCTGTTCTTCGCGATAATTTCTGGCTTTCCACTCACGTGACGACCGTTATTCTTTCTTACGGTGCTCTGGCCCTCAGCTGGATTCTTGCCAATACAGTTTTAATTAAACGTCGTTTTGGTTCAATTACTAAAAAAGAAGAAATGACTTATTCAGACATTATCTACACGACTTTGAAATGGGGAACGACAATGCTTGCGGCGGGAATCATTCTCGGCGGGGTTTGGGCGGATTATTCTTGGGGGCGTTTTTGGGGATGGGATCCGAAAGAAACTTGGTCTTTGATCGTTCTTTGTATCTACATCGCAATTTTACACGGTCGCTACACTTCTTGGATTAAACCTTCGCGCTTCATCACTATCACTGCTGGGGCCTTCCTTTCAGTTATGATGGCGTGGTTTGGAGTCAATTATATTTTAGCAACAGGACTTCACTCTTATGGATTCAGTGAAGGGGGAGCAATCTTTTTAGGAAGTTTCTTTCTTATTCAAATTGTTCTTTTGGTCATCACTAATAATTATCAAAATAAATCAGCTGCAAAAGTTGAGGCATAAAAAAAGGGAGGTTTTACCTCCCTTTTTTTTTATGGTTGAAAATTAATTCTTTCGATTCCAATTACACCAAAAACTTTCGATCGCTTCGCCGTCACATTCATCTTAGTAAATGTTTTGCCGTTCGATAAAAGAACTGGTCCTTCTTTATCCATCGCCATTTCCATAACGTATTCTCTTCTTTCCCCGGAAAGCGCGCTGTAAAGGGTATCAAGGCGAAGGACGCCTCCTCTTTCAACATCAAAGTTGTCACTTTGCATGCGCATGATAACGTACTTGTCTTTCTTATTTAAAACGATTCCACCCTGAAGACCATCGGCCTTAAGTTCAATACGTTCCGTGCGAGCGCCGTTATGAAATGTGTCTTGATAAAGATGCGTAATCGCTCTTCCATCGGCATCCATTTCGTAAACAATTTTTCCAACATCACTGTCGATATCACTGGTCACCGTACATAAAACTTTTTCAGCGGCATGCGCGCTCATGGTCGCGAGCGAGCAAAAAAGAACAGTGTAAAATGCTTTCACTAAAAACCCCCATCAAAATAGTTGATGGAAGTTCATCGGCAAATTTTTCCGACTTAGTGAAAGATTATTCTTTAAAAAGGTGTTTTACTTGATCCACATACTCGGGCTTTTTCATACCTAACAATACATAATCAATGCCATAGGCGAGATAAGCTTCAATGACTTCTACTGCAAAAGGTTTATCTGATTGTTCAGGCAATAGCCCCACCTGTTCCGCCTGTGCTTTAAAAGTGAGTGCTTTTCTGGTCATGTTTTTTCTAGCGAACAAATGAGCGTCTTCAAGAAGTTGATAAAAAGGAGCGGCCTCTTTTGCATTTAAACCTGACTCGCCCCAAACTCTGGCGATAAAAGGAAAGAAGTGGCCATGAAAAACTTGGTCAACAGCATCGTCTGTCGGAAGTGTCTTCCAGAGATCTTTAAATTGTTTTATAAGCGTGACTTCATCGAGTTCCTCATCTTCACTCATCTCGTCTTCAGAACGCGCCTGATTCCATTTCTCACGAAGCTGACGCATACATTCTTGATAATTTTTTTCTGCTTTATCTTCGTCGAAATTTTTAGTGAACACTTCATAAGTGGCAAGTCGAACGAGTTGATCGGAAGTAAAAGCATTGAGCGGTCGATTGGCCATGGTTGTTAATCCATTTACCTGGGCCATTTCAAGAAGACTCATATCACCATAGTCGCCCAGTTTTTCCAGAGCACCGATTTCGATAAGATTAAAAGGAAATTGAATGCACTTAAAATGTTTGGCTTGAATGGCCTTTGCTGCTTCCAACACTTTTTCCAGATTAGTGACTTCGGGGTGATTTAAGGGAAGAATAAAATTGTTTGAACTGATGCCATAAGATTTAATTCTTCCAGCGGCCACTTCTTCTTCAAGATAAGCAAAAGCTTTTTTAATACGACGATAATATTCGACCTGTGTCGCCCCTTCCGTTTTAAAATAATATTCTGGATTGTGAAGTAAAAAGAAATCGACAGATGATCGATTTAATCTCTCCAAAGATAAATCGAGCTGATTCTTTAAAAATTCCGGATGAATAGAATGCTTGAGCATCGGTCCCAGATCAACCAGATCATCAATGGCCAGACCTTGTTCATTTAGAGTGGCGATCACTTCAAGATTATCTCCTTGAATATAACCGGCCTTTGTCACTATCAGAGGATTCCATTCAGGATGTTCAGCGAGAACAGATCCAATAAGTTTTTCCGACTCACCATTCGTATAGTTTCCTGAAGTATCTATCAGTGGGCAACCTAATTCCAAAGCGTGCATAAGAGCTCGCTTGTGTTCTTTTGATCGAATGCTGATGCGATAACCACCGAAGCCAACTAAACCCATATTCATTTCCTTTCATTTGATTGCGACTGACTAGAATAAAATTAATTCATGCCTTCAAATGAGGCCAGACTAATTTGAACAATATTTGTGAATTTACTGCAGATCTTTAATTTTGGTGACGCTTTCAGCTTTGCCGGAAGCTTCCTCATAGGTCTTATACTGAAGACATTGCTTCTCTGAATTTTCAGCAAAGTCGTCCTCACCCCTAACGAGAATCCCTTCTACTTCAAATGTCTTTGAATTGAAAACCGGAGATCCTGAATTGCCTTCAAAAGAATCAAGAGTGGCCTTAAAGAAATGATCTTCGGAATTTTCAACGACACGGGCCGCCCCAGTTGCCAACATTGGCAATCCTAACGGATGGCCAATCATAAACACCGATTCACCTTTAGCGATTTCACCTTTTGCACGAAGACGCAACGGCGCTCTGTCCGAAATTTTTTTGTTCAGTCTGATGACAGCATAATCAGAAAGAACTTCAGAATTAAAATCGCTCTTCACTATTTCTTTGCATTCATAAATTGATTTTTTTAAAATCTTGTATCCTTGTTTCATCTCATTTTTTTCAAGCACATCAAAAATGATAAATTTATTTTTACAATCGTCTTCGCTCAAAAAGCAATGTCCGGCCGTGGCCATTAAGTCTGGAGCAATAAGAAAACCCGTACAGCTATTTAAAGAATGGTGAGTGGAGAATTTTTCATCAAGGCAGAGATTGAGAAAATTCTTGTCTGAAAGAATCTCACCTTTGATGAGTGCGGAGAGAAATTTTATTTCGACGGCCTCTTTTGAAACAATCATGGCGATCGACTGCGAAAGTCTTTTCATTTCGAGGGATGATTTAGATGAAATAAAAGAACGATCATCTTTGCCGTAAATCGATTGAGACGAATTTTGCTCTGGCAGGATTCTGGCCCCAGCCTGGAGCGAAAAAGAGAGAAAAATAAGTGCTGAAATAAGGATCTGTCCCATGGGAACAGATCCTATCATTAAAAGGGAAAAGGCCTTGCGACCTTGTATTTTTTACAGTTTTTTTAGGGCCTCAATATTAGTAATTCTCGTCACATCTTCCCCACGGCATTCGTCCATTTTACAGATTTTCGATCTGTAGCAATTCTGAACTGAATCCAGGACGTAATCGCGCTCGCCCCTGACCAAAACACCTTCCACTTCACCCGACTTCGCATTGAAAACGGCCGACCCTGAATTCCCGCCATAGGTGTCGAGATTAGCCTGGAAGTAATATTTATTTTTATTGCTTCTGATAAAGGCACCATCAGCAATCTTGGTCGGAAGTCCTGATGGGTGTCCAATAACAACAAGCCCTGCATTGGTATCTACTTTTCCGCTTTTTCTGAACTTCAGCGGAGTTCTATCAGTCGCTCGATCAAGTCTGACGAGAGCATAATCATTGTCCGTGCCATCATCCAATGTGCGCGAGATAATTTCTACACACGAATAAACATTTTTCTTATCGATGGCCCATGCTGTATTTTCACTCGTTGTATTGCTGTAATCAAAAACCCATGAATATGATTCACAATCAGTCATCGATTGAATACAGTGACCAGCGGTCACAAGAAGATTAGGCGCAACCAAAAATCCGGAACAGTTGGCCGCAGTCATTTGCTTGGCAAAACGTTCATCAGCACAAATTCCGTCGCCCATCAAAGTGCCACCGTTAACTGTTACAGAATTGCCATTCACAGATAAAGAAGAGTTTGAAATCATCGCGGCAGTTGAAGCGGCCAGCGTTTTATAAAGCGCGTTTGGACTCTGATAAACGTCCATGCGGTTATCGTCTCCATAAACGACTTTCTCAATATCGCGAGCAAACGCGTGCGTTTGAAAAAGAACCGTCATTAGTAAAATTGTATTTTTGAATTGCATTGATTACCTACCTTAGTTTTTAAAAAAGTAGTGGCCGAAAGAATCGGCCACTACTGTATTTACGGAGGAAAAGTCACATGAGAAATTTTTAGTTCAATAAAAGTCCGTCAAACGGATTGAGGTACTGAGCATAAAGCTTGTTCATACTCTCAGCATCGCCGTTTGATTCGAAGAAGCCGTAAAGCGCTCCTTCAGTAATTTTTTGTTTTTCATAATAAGACTTAATGAAGTTATCTACATTGTCTTTGATCATCTGGCTGAGAGGAACAAAACTTAATCCAAGTCCTGCTAGACTCAACATAACTCTCTTGCGAACAATTTGAGTGGGCTTATCAAAGTTATAAGCAACTGCCGGTCTATTTTGGAACATACCTTCTTTGTCAAAAAGGTTAACAATCACTTTATCGTTATTGTAAGTCACTTTTTGGAAAGCATAGTTCATGCGCTCGCCTACTTCTGTGTAGATCGATTGAGCATTTCTTAAATTCGCAGTCGCATTTCTGTAATTCGTATAGAAGTTATTCACGCCATACTTTGCCCAGTTTGATTTAGCTGCACTTGATTCCCAGAAAGCGAACCACTCGATGCGCGATTCGTAGATAGAAGACCAGACAAGATTAACTTCATCATGAGTGAGACCAAGTTCTTCTTCTTTGAAGTTCTCAAGATAGTGTAGAAGCATGTTCTGGTGATACATTCTTCTTTCTCTGATCAGTTTTTCTACTTGAACGATCACGTAGCTTACAGTGTTGAGCATTGGGATGTTCGACATTCTTTTACGAGCAAAATCTAATCCCCAAGTCACCGCTTTATAAGTTACGTTTCTCTTATAGAAGTAAGAAGAATCGTTAACGTTTGCAATCATTGTAGGGTCAAGAAGTAAAAGCGCATCTGTCATTTTGCCCTGAAATTGATTAACAACATCTTTGAAGATATCGTGAGAAAAAATAAAATCAATATTGAGCACTGCTAGTTTTTTCAAGGAATCAACAACGTATTGAACATTCTGATCAAACTGTCTTTGTTCACCTGTAAACTGATAATCCATTTCTTCCGCAAGAACATTTTTTACATCTGCTTCGTAGCTTGAAAGATTTGTGCTGTTGATTAGGTTTTGTTCCGATTGCAACTGAGACTTAACCAATTTCACATATGGTTCAACAGTAAATTTTACCGGCAACGTTCTGTCGCGAATTCCAATTAATTTTCCGTCTGCACTTCTGACAATTTGAAAACGCTTATTGAAAGCGTCGGCCGATTTGGCATTTGCTGTTTGAATGGTCATTGTGATTAGACACAATAAACCCACCACTAGTGATAGTGATCTCATATTTTCCTCCTTGAAAAACAGTGTCAAAAACAATTATAGATCGCCTTCACACGAATCTGTCGAATGTAAGAAAATATGATTTTTGAATTTGTAATGTTAGAAAAAGAAAATCTTATGAAAGACGTGCTTCAACATCGCTCCATAATTCATAACGAAGTTTAAGCGAAGCGATTCCAGCAAGCTCTGCTTCCTTCCATTTTTTCTCGTCATTTCCGCAGAGTACATTCAAACATTCTTGCGCAAGATGAGAGTGTTCGCCGCCATCAACTTCGATATGACGTTCAAGATAATATCTCATATAGGGAAATGATTTCTGATCTTTTGAATCAAGATTAGTACCTAAATCTTTTAATATTGAAGTAAACATATCCGGTATCAGCTTTTCTCTACCAAAGAAAAAGGCCGCGGCCACTTCATGCAGGTTTCCCTTGGTCGCTAAATGTAAATTGAACTCAACAAAACTTTTCTCTGCTTTTGTCATTACTGAGAAATCATCGTTGCTAAAAAAATCATCAAACCTTTTTGAATTCGCTCCAAGTTCTTTCATCGACAATAAATACAAAGTGAAGTGATCAATCGGTTCACCATTTTGAAGCAGATCGCTTTCTTCGCCCAAAACAATTTCATTAATCAGTCGAACGATGCGTTTTGGATAAGGACTAGGTTTCCATGGTACTTCGACACAAGTAATTTCTTTTTGTAGTCGCTTGAGGAGAGACATGAAATCCCATACCGCAAAGATGTGGGTCTCCATCATTATTTTTAAGTGATCCAGCGATTTTATTTTACTGAACATTGGATGTGTTGAAACTTTTTCATGTAGATCAATGAGTTCTTTATTGGATAATGTTTTCATTTTCCTGAAGTATCACGAAAGTTAAAAAAAGAATATTGGTCAATGATTAGATTTCGAAATCGTCATAGGTTTGTTCAAAGGCTTCATCGAGATCCTTTGAAAAATAGCGTCTAGCGAAGTATTGGCCGGCCCGAATGGTTTTGATCATTTCGTATTCTTCGAGCTTTCTTAAGGCCGAATAAACGTCTTCTATCGCAAGCCCAAGATTCTTTGCCATTTCAGTGTGAGACATCATTTGTGAAATACCATGAGAGCGATGAAGATTAGGAAAGCACCAGACGCGGCGATAGATATACATGAGAACAAGAATCTCAATGCGGCTTAATTTAAAATCGACGATAACTTTATCGAAAAAAACATCAGGAATTTCAGATGTGCTTGGAGCGTGCAGAAGATCACCGCCCCCTTTATCATGGGTGCTGTCTTGCTTCTTTTTGGAGCGATGTTCGGCCAGAATAGATTGTAAATCGACCATAAATCACGTATCCCTGCTTCGTTTGAAGCGCCTTCTCAATTAAGTCTAGCACAAAACTAAATTGAAAACCACTACGAGCAAAGACCGTCTTTTTTAGTTGGTTATCATTCCCATAAAAAGAAGCGGTGAAGAATTAAAAGTGCGCACCACTTCATGGGTGAATCCCAGGCGCTGGTAGAAGGACACATTTTTAGCATCGGGTGATGTGACCAGATGAACACCGCGAATTTTAAGGTGTTTTACATCTTCAGCAAATTTTTCAACGAGATGACTGCCAAGGCCTCTTCCCCTACAGTCGGGATGAAAATTAATGTGCAGATGAGCGGGAAAATCCTCAAATAAATCTTCAAAGACTGTATAGCCAGGAACTTCAAGAACGCTTTTTGCCTCTGACGAATTTAAGCAACCACTCAGATAACCAAGTAATTTTTTTTCCTCGATCATAAGGTAAAAATTCTCAGGAAAAAGACGAATAAAATCGCCACACCATTTTTTAAAAAAGGCTTCCTTTCTTTCCACAGAAGAAAATTCTTTAATCGAAGTTGAGAGAAAAAATATTGTCCGAATCTGCTCCAGCATATTTTCTTTTTCTTCAACGGGACATTTATCTAAAGTCGTTATTTCTATCATGAATTGTATTTCTTTTTTAAGGCCTTTAAAAAAGGCAGATAAGAACGTTTAGCAGGTTTAACATTTTGCCATTCTTCCGGTGAGGCTTCGTTATCTTTCCAGTCTTCAGGACCAAATAGCAACCCGTCACGTTTTAAATGGAGATGCTCAAACCAAATTTTTTTCTCTTCACAATTTTTCGTTTCTTTGAAAAAGGAATCCGATAACGCTTCTTCCTCTGGTTTTGTTGCAAGTAATTTAAGCTGTGTCTCTGTTACTGAAGAAAGGATTTCAAAAGAATGCATAAAGGATTCGAGATCTTTCAACGTTTTTACCGGAAGATTAAAAAAATGCGCTACTTGCGTGGCCTCTTTTTTATCTTGTAAATAAACAAATCCCAACAACTGCTCTTTAGTCTTAATCTCTGGTGAAAAATGATATTTGCCAAAAACCTCGAACTCTCTCGGGATTTTCAAGTGATGATCTTTAACGAGTTTATTAAATAAATTTAAAAATTTTCCAGGAAAAGACTTGAACATCTCTTCTTTAAAATAATGCTGTGATAACTGAGATAGATTAAATTGGCCCAAATTATTGATGAGCTCAGCATCCATAACAAATCGATTAAATTTCAATTGAAATCTAATCAAACGCAAAAAGCGGACCGAATCATGATAAAAATCGTCACTGATCGGTTTCAAGATGCCGCCTTTTAAATCATTGAGCCCATTATAGGGATCGATTAGTTCATCACTCCCGTTTGCGAGATCCAATTTTATTCCAATCGCATTGATGGTAAAATCTCTGCGTTTAAATGAATCCTTGTACGGCAGCTGTGAATCCAAGACAGCCTCGAAATGATGATGTGAAAAATTCTCATCGAGATTCTTTTCAATTCTCGGAGAAGAAAATTCTAACTGATAAGGTGCGAGATCGACCCGGGTAATTAAATAGGGAAGAATTTTGAATTGAAAATTCTTCTTTCTTAGATGATCAATCAGCCGTTGGTAAAAAACGGGCCAATCATTTGCTGAAACAATTGCTGAAGATCGAATTTCAAAATCAAAATCACTGCCCATATGGTCGGTCGATAAAAAATCTCGAGGGATCCCTCCAACCAGGGTCAAAACAAAACCAAGGGATTCAACGTCTTTTAAAAAATCATGAATGGACGATGGCAATCGTTCAAGAATCATATTTTAAATGTATCTCTATTTGAAAGAAGTCGTTTGATAGTATTCTTAATACGCGCGAGCTCTTCTGATTCTTTCTGATAAACGATATAGAGCTTACCATTAGATATTTCAAACTCTCCACCGAGAGTTGAAACTTTATCTTTAAAATATGAACGATTCAAAACGTGATTGGGCACAACGGCGACTCCCAATCCTTCATACACGGCCTGAAGCATATGTCCGTGTGAGTTGACCGTGAAACGTGTGTTGAGCTTTTTTGGTGTCGATTTAAATTTAGAGCGGCACCATCTGAAAAACAAATGATCATCTTTTTCAAAAAGAACAACAGGAAGTTCTTCCAGTTTAGAAAGCGTCAGCTTGCTTTTAAACTGATACTCTTTGTGGTTTTTCGGATACACGAGTGTGGATTTTTCTTCGAGAAAAAATTCTTTTTCACCCTGACTTGGAATTTCATCTTCAGGAAGAACGAGTATATCGAGAAGGTTATTTTCAAAATCGGCAACCAGTTCTTCAACATGTCCCATGCGCACTGACAGTCTGAGGTCAGGATTTTCAGTCGCATACTCGACGATTTCATGAGCAAGCCAACTCTTCCCAATTCCTGTAAGAGTTCCGATGCGAACTTTCCCTTTCATCGAATCACGGTCTTCTTGTAACCCTTCCAAAGTATCCTGCATTTCTGCTAAAAATTGCGAACCGAATTGATAAAGGCGCTCACCTTCACTAGTCAGGACGACATGTTTTCCTGATCGCTTAAATATCTTTACTTCAAGTTTACTTTCAAGATTTTTGATACTCTGACTAATCGCGGATTGAGTGACCCCCAGGTCTTCAGCAGCTCTGGAAAAACTCTTTGCGCGGGTGACTGCTACTAAAGTTTGCAATTGGGATGTTTCGATCATTTTTGGGCCTCATAAGAACTAATCTGTACTATTAGGCCATACTAACACAAATTCTAAATAAAAAAAGGCCTCCCTAATGGGAGGCCCTTCTTTTTTGAACTTAATTTGTAGGTGTGCAACGCTGTCGGCTCCGGCTCCTGCCTCCTGCCGACATTCATCACATCCTGTGAATTACTCTGCTTGAGCAGCAAGTTTCTCTTTTCTTTCAGCGATAACTTTTTCAGCAACGTTGTTTGGACATGGTTCGTATTTAGCGAATTCCATTGTGTACGAAGCTTTACCAGCTGACATCGAACGAAGAATTGTAGAGTAACCAAACATTTCTGAAAGTGGAACAAGAGCGTTGATGATAACGTCACCTGTTTCATTTGATTCAGAAGCCTGGATGATACCGCGACGAGAAGACAAGTCACCGATAACGCCCCCTTGATATTCATCTGGAGTCTCAACTTCAACTTTCATGATTGGCTCAAGGATAACTGGTTGAGCAGCTTTAACAGCTTGTCTCATCGCCATTCTTGCAGCAATTCTGAAGGCCATATCAGAAGAGTCGACGTCGTGGTAACGACCGTCTTGTAGGTAAACTTCAACGTTGATAAGTGGGAACGCTGCTAGAGGTCCTTTATCCATAACGTCGTTGAAACCTTTCTCACACGAAGCGATGAATTCGTTAGGAATCGCACCACCTTTAATTTCGTTAAAGAATTTGAAAACTTGTTCTTCGTTTTCTTTCTTCTCTTCTTGAAGAGGCTTGATCATCCCGATAACGTGACCGAACTGACCAGAACCACCTGTTTGTTTTTTGTGTAGGTAATCGAACTTCGCTTCAGTTCTGATTGTCTCACGGTAGTTAACCTGAGGCGCACCAACTTGAACGTCACAGTTGTATTCGCGTTTTAGACGCTCAACATAGATCTCAAGGTGAAGTTCACCCATACCTGCAATACGTGTTTCAGCAGATTCTTCATCTGTGTAAACGTGGAAAGTTGGATCTTCTTTCATGAAGCGTGAAAGACCTTTTGAAAGTCTTGTTTGCTGATCTTTATCTTTAACAGAGATCGAAAGTTCGATAACTGCTGCTGGTACGTGCATACCTTCACATGAAAGATGTGTTGGACCGTCTTCAGCTACGAATGTATCCCCAGACGCACAGTCGATACCGATAAGAGCGATGATGTCACCTGAACCAACTGATTCGATGTTTTCGCGATCGTTAGCGTTCATACGAACGATACGGCCTACGCGAACTTTTTTCTTCGTTCTTGTGTTAACGATTGTGTCACCTTTATTCAAAGTTCCTTGGTAAATACGAGTGTAAGTCAACTGACCGAATTGCTCGTCAGTAATTTTAAACGCCATACAAACAAGTGGCTTAGTGTTATCTGGAGTAAGCTCAATTTTCTCATTCTTCTCATTGTCGATCGCTTTAGGGCGAGCACAAGTAAGTGGAGATGGAAGGTATCTAGCAACACCGTTAAGAAGAAGTTGAACACCTTTGTTTTTGAAAGCTGAACCCATGAATACTGGAGTAAGCTTAAGAGATTGAGTTCCTTTCTTAACAGCTCCGTGAATTTCTTCTTCAGAAACTTCTTCACCACCAAGAATTTTTTCAACCATTGCATCGTCGAATTCAGAAGCTGCATCAAGAAGCTTTTCTCTGAATGTTTCGATATCGTCTGCCATATCTGCAGGCGGAGCTTCAACGCGGATTTTTTCGCCGTTTTCGCCGTCGAAGTAATAAGCTTGTCTTGTAATAAGATCAACAACACCTTTGAAGTTTTCTTCAGCGCCGATTGGAAGCTGCATAAGAACTGCATTGTGGTAAAGTTTTTCTCTAAGAGCTGCAACACCTTTGTGAGGGTTCGCGCCCATACGGTCCATCTTGTTTAAGAAGGCCATACGAGGAACAGCATAACGCTTCATCTGACGGTCAACTGTGATTGACTGAGATTGAACGCCGGCAACAGAACAAAGAACTAGAATTGCACCATCTAGAACGCGAAGTGATCTTTCAACTTCTACGGTAAAGTCAACGTGGCCCGGAGTATCGATGATGTTGATACGACATTCTTTATCGATGCCTTCAGCATATTTGATGCCTTCGCCGTTAAGACCTTCCCAAACTACAGTTGTTGCTGCAGAAGTGATTGTGATCCCTTTTTCTTTTTCAAGTTCCATGTGGTCCATCTTAGCACCAGCACCACCACCGCGAACGTCTTCGATCTTGTGGATCTTGTTACAGTAGAAAAGAATACGCTCAGTAAGCGTCGTCTTCCCAGAGTCGATGTGCGCAGAGATACCGATGTTTCTCGTCTTCGCCATTAATTTCATAAAATCATCTCCAAAATAAAACCAATATTTGGTTGTAAAAAATCTTTAAAATTTCTATTCAGATTTTGTTTAAAACTATCTTTCTTAAAAAATGTTTTTAAGCACGGATAATAAGAAATCTATAGAGATGAGTCAATGAAGAACATCTAAATCTCACAAGAAAAATGTAAGATTTTCAGTGAAATCCCGACTGAGTTAGAACGTGTGGCATTACAAACGCGTTGACAAGACGATTATTACTCTCTAAAAATCTCCCTTCGTCCGAAATAAGGATGCACAACCCAACAATTTTAAAAAAGGCCATTCTCTCTATGAGCAGCGATCTCACCAAACAAGATCTCTACGAAGGCGTCAAAACGCTTATTGAAACGGACGCAGTCCATATTCACCTTGCCCAACAGAAACTTTTCACTCTTTTTTCCATCGGCTTTCAGTTCATGCTGTTTCAGTCGACCCGCAAACCAGGGGCCTATATCGTCAGGGTGGAAGACGGTCATCTTGCGGAAAAACTGGCAAAGAAGGCCAAAGACCCTTCAACACGCAAGTTCATGCAATCTCTGCTTATTCCACGCAAATTAAAGTACGAAAAATCAGTGTTCTATCTCGATTATTTCCATCTGGGCTCGTGGAACCTCACCAGTGAAATTCCAAAAGAAAAAATCCAGGCCGCACTCATTGTCAAAAATACGTCTTCACGTCCAATGTTTGAACTTGAAGAAGCTGACGGAGAAGACAATTCTGCCATTATAGACACGATCAAAAACCACGATTACCTGAAGATTCTCATGGAGTTCGTTCCCAAAACGATCACTATCGCTTTTGAAGAAAACTTCGATGGAACCACTCAGATCAATTTTCCATTCATTAAAAAAGAAAAAGAGCGGACAGTTTCCGGCGTCACCATTAGCGACGATGTCGAATGGGATGATTAATTAAAGCTGATAAAGATGCAGTTTTGTCTTGCGAACATCGTCCAGTGTGAGAATTTTTGTCGCGCGTATTTTCGGAACGACAAAACTGTTTGAGATAAACAAAGAACCTGGACGCATTTCTTTTTCTACTTTTTCCCAAAGCTCTTCCATGACTGCCGGTGAAAGAAAAGCGTAGACTACGTCGTATTCACCCAGGTCTGTTTTCCATATATTTTTACGAAGAATTCTTCCCTTCCCGCTCACCCAAGAAAAGATCGACGAAATTGTCCATAGCATAGGCGCACTTTCCACTCCAGTGGACTGAACGTCATGCGAGGCCATCGCCCTGACAACTCCACCAGTGCCAGAACCCAAATCTAAAAATTTTTTCGTTTTTCCCCCTAGAGCTCTTTGTTCTTCCAGAATCATTTGAAGCGTCGTCGCCGTTGTCGGATTAGTGAGATAAAGCGGTACGCGATCCTTCAGCGTATGAGAAAAAGTCAGAGCAAGCATGAGAAAAGCGACACCATAAAAAGTGCCGTTCAAAGGAAAGTAGTGAAAAGCGAGAAAAAAAAGTGGTGGCATGAGAAGAGAAATTGTGATCAGCCAATGAGGAAGTTTAAAAGCTATTTTTACAATTCCCGCTGAGGCCAGAGCTTGAAGGATAACAAAAGACCAGGGGGTGATTTTGAATGGACTCAGCGCCAGAGCGTTGCGGAGAAAAAACAGACACAAAACCTGAGTGGCCAATACAACTATCAGCGGAAATTTTTGAATTTTATTTTGAGTGAAAGCTAAGATTGAGCTCATTTTCTCATTGTCCACTTAGCGACCTGTCAGAGTCCAGCTTCATTTTTTTCCCGCACATTTTACTCAACATCTAAATAGTAATCTCATTTTAAAGCTTTACGTCGCTCCGTCGATAAGCAGTTAATCTTTGGAGGATTTTTTATGTTTTCTATCATCGGTGGTGTCGTTGTAATCGCGTGTGTTATCTTGGGATATATTCTCGAAGGTGGTAATCTCGCGTCTCTCATTCAGCCTCTTGAGCTTCTCATCATTGGGGGATCGGCAGTTGGTTCATTGATCATCTGTTCAAGTCCTCACATGTTTAAGGAAATGATTCATAGAGTTCTGCAAATTCTCAAAGGCTCGGGAGTTTCCAAGGCTTCCTACATCGAGCTCCTTCAATGTATGTTTGAATTGATCAAGATGGCCTCGGCCAATCCCATTTCGATTGAACCTCACGTTGAAAATCCGGAAAACTCGGAAATTTTTAAACGCTACCCTGCTGTTTTACACAATCATCACGCTCTGGATTTTATCTGCGATACACTCAAGGTTCAGATTGCATCTTCTCTTTCTCCTTACGATCTTGAAGATTTGATGAATTCGGATTTAGATGCCGTTCACGCTGAAGAACATCACCTCGTCACAACAATGAACAGAGTTGGTGATGCCTTCCCAGGTCTCGGGATCGTTGCGGCGGTTCTCGGGGTTGTTATCACCATGGGTAAACTGGATCAAGGTAAAGAAGTTATCGGTCACTCCGTTGGTGCGGCCCTCGTAGGTACGCTCATGGGGATCTTGATCTCTTACGGATACGTTCAACCACTCGTCGCCAAGATTGAAACGATCATGGGTGAAGAGGCAAAATTTGTTAATACTGCAAAAATCTGTCTGCTCGCTTATGCTAAAGGAGTAAACGCAAAAGTTTGTGCTGAGTTTGGTCGCCGTTCTATACCGGCGGAATTCAGACCAACTTTTAAAGAAGTCGACGAAGCGACAGCTAATGCTGGGAAAAAATAAAACCAGCTAGCGATTAAAAAGGATTCTTCATCATGGCAGATGAAAAAGCGCCCATCATCATCAAGAAGATTAACAAAGGCCACGCTGGAGCTCACGGTGGGGCCTGGAAAGTTGCCTTCGCGGACTTCATGACAGCAATGATGTGTTTCTTCCTCGTTATGTGGCTAATGGGTGCAGACGAAGAAACAAAGAAAGCAATTGCCAATTACTTTACAACAGCAACCATTTTCAAAGGTGGTTCAGATTCACTCGGTAAAGTAGGAAATGCTCCGAATACCAGCAACTCGGTTCTTCAAGGCGGCGAGGGAGAATTTGATGAAAAGCAAGTTGCGGAACCTGCTCGTCCCCGTCCTGTTTATCTTCAGGAACACAAAGTTCTTTCAAAACTAGTGACAGAAATTTTCGATGGAAACGCCTTCTCTGAGGATTTTACAGCAGACTATTTAAAATTCGCTATTCCAGGGAATATCGTTTTTCAATTTGGCTCGACCGAAATTTCTTATGAAGGAAAAAAATATCTCGCAAAACTTGCTGAAGTTTTCAAAAATTATGAAGGACAGGTTTCAGTCGTTGGCCACACTGAAAAAGGTGAAGGTGCTACCGACCAGGCCAATTGGGATCTCGCTTTTAAACGGGCCATGGCCATCCGTCATTCGCTCATTAACGACTTCCGCGTCCGCGCCGACCAGCTCATTCCAGAGGCAAGGTCAGCTACGGTGACCTCATCAGAAGAGGAAGACCGCGGAATTAATGTCAACCGCAGGGTGGAATTTATCCTTCGGCACCGAAATTAACAATACCCGACTAAAGTTTTCCACTACTCCATCCGAATAGTCTTTATCGGCAACGACGCCGCCTTTTTGGGATTTGACTATGACTATGGACCGCGAACAATTTCTAAACACACTTATTGCCCAGTACAAAGATGAAATTGAAGAAGTGCTCGTTGAAAGCGAACATGTTTATCGATCAACAATTGATTACGATTTGCTTCACACTAAAGTTGAAGAGCTCTTCAAAGCGGCCAAAATCGATGGTCTCGATGAAAAAGTAGTCTGGGAATTATTGGCAGCAAGAATTCCGTCCTATGTGAATTACGTCAACCACAGATTCTATAGCAAAAAAGCTGCTTAAGAATTAAACTGGTGATCATAGAGGCGCTTATGCTTCCAAAGGTCTTTTATGATCACCGAACTCATCACCTACTTCACGACGTCTTTTCATCAGAAAATTCTCCCTGAAGCGCGGGCTTTCGGTCATCTTTACGAATCCATTGCTCTTATTCAACGTGAGAAACGCTGCGCCCGCTATTGGCTCAGTCATCGAACAATGTGCAAAGAGTTTATTCAGAATGAGTCGCAGAAACTAACGATTAAAAAAAGTGTTCTCGTACTGGGCTCCGGTCCTCTTCATGAAATCCCGATAGAGTATTTGTCTAAAACGTTTGAAAAAGTTGATTTGGTGGATATCGTCCACCTGCCAGCGACAATTAAAAAATGGCAGCATTTAAAGAACATTCATTTTATCACTGCCGATATTACGGAAATCGAAAAAGACTTAATGGTTAAGAAAAAGGCCATTGAAAAAATTCCAACAGCTTTTCTGAATGAAAATTATAGCCTTGTCATCTCGGCCAATGTCCTTTCTCAACTCGCCTATCATCTCAGAAATTTTTTAGAAAAAAAATCATCACCCAAACTCTCTGAGAAAGAATTGGATCTCTTTGCAAACAAAGTCACTGAAAATCATTTTCTTTATCTGCAGAAGTTCCCTTGTCCAGTTCTCTTGATAACTGATGTTGAAACACTCGTCATCGATAAACAGGAAACCATAGTTCAAAAAGAAACTCCCTACGTCGATTTTTCTTTTCCCACAGCGGCCCTTGAGTGGTGGTGGAACGTGGCCCCAATCCCCGAATATGCCAAAGATCTCGCTGTGAAAATGAAAGTTGCAGGATTCGTTTTGAATGTTTAAGGTTTCAGTAATTAAAAAGCAATTGATTAAATAATCGAAGAGGCCAATAATATCCTATGAATTCAACATCTGAAACTTCAACCACAACAAAAAACAAAACCTCTTCATCGCTCAGTGGAGCTTTTTTTGTAGGCCTTGGCATTTTTCTTACACGCATTTCCGGTTTAATCCGCGTTCGTGTTTTTGCTCATTACTTCGGTAACTCTGACGCTGGCGATGCTTTTAATGCCGCACTTAAAATTCCCAATTTTCTTCAAAACCTTTTTGGTGAAGGTGTTTTATCGGCTTCTTTTATTCCTGTTTATGCAAATCTCATTGCAAAATCTCACAATAAACAAAACGATCAGGACAATCAGATAGAGGCCAGTAAAGTGGCTTCAGTCATCGGCAGTCTTCTTTTTACAGTTGTATCATTGATGGTTCTTGCCGGAATTCTTCTGACACCTTTTTTAATCGATACGATCGCTCCCGGTTTTAAAGGGGAAAAAAGATTGCTTACGATTAAAATTGTTCAAATCATTTTTCCAGGAACCGGTTTACTGGTTATGTCGGCCTGGTGTCTTGGTATTCTCAATTCTCATCGCAAATTTTTTCTTTCGTATGTAGCTCCTGTGGTGTGGAATTTTTCGCAAATTTTTACGCTTTATCTTTTTGCTAAAGGAAGTACGCAATACAATCTGGCAGAGATTAATGCCTGGGGTTTGGTAGCGGGAAGTTTTCTTCAATTCGCAGTTCAATTTCCATTTGCTTTGAAGCTTATAAAAAGTTTTCGCCCGTCCCTCGATACTAAAATTGCTAACGTTCGTATTGTCGTTCGCAATTTTTTTCCGGTGGTTATTTCAAGAGGCGTGGTTCAATTGTCCGCCTATATTGACAGTATGTTGGCCAGTTTACTTCCGATGGGAGCTGTTTCAACTCTCGCTTATGCTCAAACGCTTTATCTTTTACCCATATCGCTGTTTGGAATGAGTGTTTCAGCTTCTGAACTTCCGGCCATGTCTTCTATCAGAGGCTCGGTGGAAGAAATCAACACTTATCTTCGAAGTCGTCTAGATGGTGGTTTGAAGAAAATCGCTTTCTTCATTGTGCCTTCTGTCTGTGCTTTTATTTTTCTCGGCAACGTCATGGTCAAGGCCATTTTTCAATCGGGTCAATTTAACGACAACGATGCTCATTATTGTTGGATGGTTTTAATTGGATCAACAGTGGGCCTTCTTGCTTCGACTTTAGGGCGACTTTACTCTTCAACTTTTTATTCTCTTAAGGATACGAAAACACCCCTTAAATTTGCCTTCATCAGAGTTATGCTAACAACTGTGTTAGGATATTTCTTTGCTTTTCCTCTTCCTAAACTATTAGGTCTCGATGCTTCCTGGGGAACGGCCGGTCTGACAGCTTCTGCTGGGTTGTCTGGATGGATTGAATTTTATTTGCTACGAAAAGCGCTTAACGAGCGCATCGGGCAGACTGGGTTAAAAATTAATTATCAACTGACGCTTTGGGTGTCTGCCTTAAGTGCTTCACTCGTGGGTTATTCCGTCAAACACTTCACTCACTACCGTCCCATCTTTTCTGCTGTTGTGATTTTTTCTTTTTACGGTGTGACTTATTTTGCAGTTACTTATCTTTTGAAAGTTGAAGAATCCAAACTGACCATTGATAAAGTTTTGAATAAATTAAAAAGATACATCAAAAAATAAATGAAGGCCGGACAAGAACCGGCCTTCACTTTATTGAATCGATATTTTTTTCTCACTGGATGTTGCATTGGCCGATTTTTTAATATCAATGACCAAAAGCCCATCCTTTAATTCTGCCGAAATTTCTTCTTTGTCGATATCACCGGGAAGGGCTATTGTTCGATAGAAACTTCCATGCGTTCTCTCTACACGATGATATTGATCTCGTTTTTCTTCATTGAATGATTTCTTTTCACCTTTAATGACGAGATAGTCGTCCTTTATACTCACATCAATATCTTCTTTTTTAACTCCTGGAAGTTCGGCTTCCACATGATACCCTTCTTTAGATTCATCAATATTAACCATCGGAGAAAAGGCTGCCCCACCTTCATAAAAATCGCTCAAACGACGGTTGAAAAAATCATCGAATCCTTTAAAAATTTCGTTATCACCGAATCGATGTTTAACAGGGACATTTTTTGAATCACCAGATTTGTTTAATAAACTCATACGACCTCCTTTTTTAGACGATCACGTTTTTATTATTGCCTGAGCTTGCTCTGAAATTAATTCGATAATATAGTTGAAGTAGATTGCCTAAAGCGATGAGGATATCTAATGAACCAGGCGTTCAATGACATAATTAAATTTTCAATTACTCTAATTTCTATTATCAATCCGCTCGGTGCGATTCCCGTTTTCTTGGGTTTTACAAAACACCATAAAAATCTCAACATTAAAAATGTCACCAATACATGCGCCATTGCTTGTTCGTTTACTATTTTAGTGAGTCTTGTTTTAGGCCAGTCTTTATTGAATTTTTTCGGCATTTCTGTGGCCTCTTTCACAATCGGCGGTGGTTTTTTGCTTTTCACCATGGCCTTCAGCATGATCTCCGGCCATCAATCGACCACTAAAATCAATACTGAAGAGATCAGGTCGTTTGATTTTGAACGCGAAATCGGTATTATCCCGCTGGCCATTCCCCTCCTTTCGGGACCAGGCGCCATCTCGACTTCAATCATTCACGCAAAAAACTTTACGACACCTACTCATTGGGTTTTTGCAGGAATTATGATTTTATTTATTGGCATCATTATCAAAGTTATTTTGAGCTACGCTGAGGCCATCGGGCAGAAACTTGGCCAAATCGGGCTAAACGTAATGACTCGTATCATGGGATTAATTTTGCTTTCTATGTCGATTGAAATGATTGCAGGCGGTATTAAGGAAATTCTTCCCGCGCTTAAAGGGGTTCTTTAGAAAAAGCGAAGTAATTCTCTTTTCTTTCGTAATCCCGAATTAACTTAAATTCTAAAAAATTAAGAGTATAATAGATCTTGTTAAACGTTTAATTAACAGGGGAAAAAATTATGGCAGACAAAGGCCAATATTTCACACAAGGTGACGTTGTCGCACGCGAGAACTCAGCTTTTATGACAAAAGTTTATCAATGGATGTCAGTTGGTGTTCTACTGACAGCAATCGTGGCCACAGTTCTTGGAACCAATGATGAATTCGCAAGAACTATCGTTATGAACCGCGGACTTTTCTGGGTTATGATTATTGCTCAGTTCGGTTTAGTCATTGCTGTCAGTGGATTTATTTCACGCATGAGCGTTTTGACCGCGACAGTGCTTTTTATGCTTTATTCGGCACTCACGGGTGTCACCTTCTCAACCATTTTTTTAATCTATACTGCAAGCAGTATCCAATCAGCATTCTTTACGACAGCAATTGGTTTCGCAGGATTAAGTGCCTTTGGTTATATTACTAAAAAAGACCTGGGGCCGGTTGGAACTTTTTGTTCAATGGGACTTTGGGGACTTGTAGGTTACGGACTTCTTGCGATGTTTTTCCCATCTATGATGGGAGGGGGCGCGAGCTTTGTCTACAGTATGGTTGGGCTTCTGGTTTTTGCAGGTTTAACGGCCTACGATACTCAGGCGATTAAAATGATGGGAAGACAGGCAATGAGTGCTGATGATCAAGGCAGAGCTTCCATTCTTGGGGCCTTAAAATTGTACCTTGATTTTATCAACTTATTTATGATGATTTTAAGATTTACCGGTGATCGTAGAAGATAAAAAAAAGGCCCTGAAAAGGGCCTTTTTTATTTCATTGATTCGAGAACAAAGGACGAAATTCTTTCGGCGACTAATTTCTGAGCGAAAGGAGTCATATGATTAGAGTCCCACCAAATCCAGCCTGATGTTTTAAACTTTTGATCCAGCATTTTATTAGTTTCAAAAAAAGAAAGACCTTTTCTTTGCCTTAAGTCACTCCAGAATTGTTTCCTTTTTTTTCGTTTATTGTATTCAAGAGAAAAGGCAATGGCATCGGTTTCAAAATTATCATTAAAATTTTGTAACAATGGATAATAGAACACTACGGGTATGCCGGCAGCTTCCCATTTATCCAAAAATTTACTAAAGAGTTCATAATCGGCCAGATCTAAAAAGATTGAAAAGACAATCAATTGAGGTTTATAAAGTTCAATCGTCCTTTCAATTTCCGCTTTCTTTAAACGAAAAACAGCGCCGGAAAAGGCAAAGTTGGCAATTTCAACAGAAGGTTTTCTTTCAATTATATCGCGTGAAAATTGTTCAAAAAAACTATCTTCCAAATTCACAATTCCCGCAAAATCTGAAAATGAGCCACCGATATGAGCAATTCTATAATTGGTCGATCTCAGACCGGAATAAATCCCTTCTTTCTCATAAAACTGGCACCCAGTTTTTTGACAAAGACGAATACCGGAATGAGCATCATATACTGAACGAGCTCTCAACACATCAACAGTAGCAACTTCTCCGCCCAAGGCGCGAAACCATTCGCGAAAAAAGAGATAACGTAAACGCTCGCCATTCCATTTAGAAGTCAATTCATCATCAAAGACATGAGAACTAAAATTCCAGACCTTCGGTATTTTTGAATAATAAAAGTAGTCAAATGATAACCAGATGAGTCCAGTAAAAAACAAAAAAGAAGCCATTCTTAAAGAGCGCTGATAGCTAAATTCAAAGTAAGGACAATTAATAAGAACGATCAGAACAAGGACACCGAGAAAATTCCATAAAACGAAATGTTCCCATTCATAATCTCGAGAAAAGGAGAGAACAAATGGTTTTCCCTGTAAATCATAAACCGTAACTTTTTTTATAACGACACCTTCTAGAGATGTGTAAAAACCAATTTTTGCTTCCTGAAAATTACCACTGTGAGACCCAAGCCATTGTCCGTCAGCATATGCCGCAATCATTCCGTCTTGTGCTTTTAGCTCGATCTCAATATTTTTTGCGGATTTTAATTGGAACGCATTTAACCTTTGTTTTCTTAAAAACTCGCCTTTCAACGTTGCTTTGTAAAAGAAAGGAAACGCTCCTTGGATTGTACTAAACCTAAGGCCTTCTGTTTCACTCTCGTCAGCGTTAAATAAGAGATCGACGTAAGAATTAGGTTTTAAGCTGACTTTAAAAAGAACTCGGCCCGGAATAAAATTTTTCTGTGAGAAAATGATCTGGTGGCCAAGGTTCTTGTCAGTGACTAATTGATTATTCGCAACCAATGTTCGTGAAACGAGACTATAAATAGCATAAGCGCTAGAACCATAAAAATTCTTTTTGTAAGATTCCCAATGAGAATTGAAGATAATATTATTTTGCGAATAAAATAAGGAAGCAGTCCAAATGAAAGACGCCAAGAGGGCAACTGCCCCCACTTTCAAAAATTTAACAAAATATTCTTTTTTAATCATATTCTTTAAATTTAGTTTAAGGTTCGGAAAAAATATTGTCTAATAATAAAAAGACATTTGGAGAAAGACTTGGAAAGTGCAGCAATTCGGGAAAAAATTCTCATTCCGGCCATTCAAAGGGCCAATTTATCTATGCCCAATTTTTCTATCGAAAAGTTAGATGATAGCACCGTTTTTTATGGTGGCCCAAAGTCTATTCTCGACTCTCTTCACCTCGTCAGTTTCGTTTTTATAATCGAAGAAGTTATTGAAGAAGTTTTAAATTTAAAAATAACAATTACCACCCAAGATGTACTTGATACAGAAACGGCGCCTTTTGCAAGCGTCCCGAATCTGATTGGATTTATTCAAAAAAAAATTAATCAGACGAACGAATGAACAAGCAAAACTGGAAAGAAAAGACCTCGCTCTTTCTCATTCAGGATGAGACTGAATTTACTTATTCGGATTTATATACGGCCGTTTCAAAATACGAAAAAGAATTGAGAAGGGAGTTCGAAGGAGCAATCAATTCGGTCGTTTTTCAGATGGGATCGAATCAATTTGAGTCTTATGCGAAATTCATTGCGGCACTTTCATTAGGAAAAACAGTTTTTTTGTACTCGAAAGAACAAGGAAGGAACCAGGCCTATTTAGACCAAGTCCTCACTGAAATCCAAAAGGAATCACTGAAAGAGAACGGGGCAAGGTTCATCGTCAGAACTTCTGGGTCTTCGGGACCACAATTCAAACTCATTCTCCATGATCCAAACCGTTTTTTTGATAAATATAAAAAAATCGGGCCGCACTTTAAACGAACATTCGCTTTTTCCCCAGCAGAATCTATTGCTGGCATAGAAACATTACTCGAAGTTCTTACTCACGAATTAACCCTGATCACTTCTCAAGATGACCTTTCTCCTGAAGTCATCGGTCATTTAATAAATCGACACAAAGTGGATTATTTTCAAACGACTCCTACTTTTATGAATCTGATGGTTGTCGCAAAAACTCTCGATCCAGCACAACTTTCTTCGCTACAAAAAATAGCTTTTGGCTCTGAGCCTTCTCAATCTTCAGTGCTTGCTCAATTTAAAAAAGTTCTTCCTTCCATCAAGTTAGTCCATACATACGGAATGAGTGAAATCGGTATTCAAAAAACTGAAACCAATTCTGAAGACCCTACCCGTATAAGGTTAGATAGTGACTATAACCCCGCTGACATAATAAATGGACTTCTTCATGTGAAGTCCCTCTCTAAGATGCTCCGCTATTTAAATAGCGACGAATCTCCTTCTCCGCTTGGCAGTGAATGGTTTAATACGCATGATCAAGTTCTATTGGAAGACACCTGGATCAAAGTTCTGGGAAGAGACAGTGACTTAATCAATATAGGCGGGCGCAAATTTTTTCCGGCAGAATTAGAAGACAAGTTAAGACATATAGACCATGTTCAGGATGTCACCGTCATTGCTGAAAAAAATGAAATGGTTGGCACAATACTTACAGCTCTGATCACTTTAGCTTCAACCGTTGATGAAACAGAATTTAGAAAGTCCTATAAAGCGTTTTGTGAAAAAAATATCTTGTCCTATATGCATCCTCACAAACTGAAAATTAGGAGAGATTTAGTCCTTGGTGAAAGGCTTAAGAAAATGAGGAAATTATGATTTACTCCTCAGTTTCCTTTATATTCTTTGCTCTCTTTATCATTCTCGTCTTTAGTTTGATTCCCCAAAGACATCGAAAGTCCTGGCTTCTCTTCTCTTCGTTCCTCTGGCTTTGCTCATGGAAAATAGCTTGGGCGCTGGTTTTTTTTGGAATTTCTTCCATCAATTTTTCTCTTTTAAAATTTTATCAGAAAAAACGCCCGCTTTATTTTTTTCATTTTATTATTGCTCTCAATCTGACTTTCTTTTCTCTCTTAAAACTGTCTCCCTATATATTTGAAAAGTTCCGAACCCCTTATGGCAGCAGTTTCTTTATTTTTATGCAACTTGGTTTTCTCATCGACCTGTGGAGAAATGATCGAAAACTTGAGCTCCCGTCTTACCAAGATTATTTACTTTTTCCGCTTTTTTTTCCTGAACTCGTCGGCGGACCTATCATGCGAGGAAAAGATTTTTTTCATCAATTAAAAGAGAACATGTCTTTTAATTTTCAAAATATTATTGATGGGCCCCTGATTTTTTCGGTTGGTTTTTTTAAATTTATTTTACTTTCTAAATCTCTGGCCGCCCTCAACGGCGCTTTTCAAAATGGCACAGTGAGATTCAGCGGAGCTTATCTCCTTCTCTTTGGATTCAGTGGAACCCTTCAGGCCTACGTAGATTTTTCCAGCTACTGCGATATGGGCAGAGGCATTGCTCGTTGTTTTGGTTTTTCTCTTCCTGTCAATTTCACTCCTTTTTATTTTGCCAAGAATCCAAATGATTTTTGGCAACGTTGGAACATAACTCTGGGAACATGGATTAGGGATTATATTTCTTTTCCGTTGATGCTGAATTATGGACGAAAATTAAATCAAAGCTTCATGCTTTTTATTTCCTTTCTCCTGGTTGGCCTTTGGCATGGACTCACATTAAATTGGATTCTTTTCGGTCTATTCAATGGGCTCATCATTGTTTCCTATAACCACGTGAGTAAAAGAAACCGTTCACCGGCCATAGGTTTTTTCTTTGTCTTTTTTATTTTCATCGGAAATGGGATTCTACAAAGAGTTAATGCGCTTCCCTTTTTAATGTTTGTGTGGAACTCCTCAAAGCTTTTTGCTTTGCCCACTGAGACCCCTTTAGTTTGGGGAAAACATCTCGATTATTTCTTTCTTTTTTCGCTGGGACTTCTTTTTTCCTATGATTTCTTGGTCGAAAAATGGGGCATGGACTGGCCGGTGAAATTGAGTCCTAGATTCAAAATCTTGCTTTTGGTTTCATTAAGCTTTCTCTTTTTCTTTATACTCAATGCGGGCCTTTTGCAGGAAGAAGTCTCTCTTCCTCCGGTTTATTTCAGGATTTAAAGATGAACAATTTATCTTTTATAAATGTATTTCAAGGCAATGATCGCCAAAATGAAAATTTCAACTACAAAGAAATTATTCAAAGAACTGTCGAGGATGGCCTTTCATTAGAAATGAAATATACGCTCATGACAGTTGGAGATAAACGAATAGATCCCTGGATTGCTTCACAGTATGCACTTCAAGTAAATTCCGCCTTCTCTCCTTTGATTGCAGTGAATCCTTTTTATCAGCATCCAATTGCTTTGATGAAAAAGCTCGTTTCATTAAAACTTTTATATCAATCCCAAATAGCAATTAATTTAGTTTCGGGATCTTTCTTCAGTGAATTAAAATCACTTGGCGACAAATTGAATTTTGATGAACGAAATGAGCGTTTAATTGATTTTTTCAAATCAATGCTTTCTTTGAGTCATAATGAACAAAATCATTATGAAGGTGATTATTACCAGGTTAATTCTGCAGATTTTTTTCCGAAATTCAATCATACACCAATAGACTTTTTTGTTTCCGGATCACAATTCTTATCTTTACAGCATTGCCCAGAGGCCCATTTTGTTCAAAGTATTCGTCCATTAAAGGAAATGAAAAGGGCCCCTTCATCTCGTTGCGGACTGGGAATTGGCCTATGTGCACGCGAGACTAAGGCCGAAGCGATGAGCGAAATCAAACGGCTTTATCCGGATGATCGCCGGGGAGAAATGTTGTTTCAACTTTCTTTATCCAATAACATCACACCATGGAATGTATGGTTTAAAAATTATCTTCTCCATCATTCAATTGATGAGAGCAGCTTTTACTTAAGGCCGATGACTAATTTCTGGTGTTCTTCCCCTTTCATTGTTGGAAGTTACAAAGAAGTAGCGGAGACAATCCTCCAATACGCTGACTTAGGTTATACATTCTTTATATTGGATTACTTGCAAGAGGAAACAGAACATGTGCGTAAGGTTCTTCAGTTGATCAGGGCCACTTGATCAGGGCCATTTCAATGGTAAGCCCTGGCCCCATTGTCATCAGAAGGCCCCAGTCACCTGAATGAATTTTTTCCTCTGATAAACATCTCTCTAGACTAAAAAGAAAACTGGCACTCGAGACATTTCCAAAATTCTCAAGGATTGTTTTCGTGTATCTTAATGTTTTTTTATCAAGTCGAAGCTTCTTTTCTAATGCTTCCAGAATAGCATGCCCACCTGAATGAACAATCCAATGGGATACTTTCTCTTTGGTCAGACCATTTCGTGACAAAAGAGAGTTCAATGGTTGTTCAATTTCATTAGCAAGCGCTTCTGGTGTTCGTTTATCAACGTAAAATGAATAACGATGCTTAGATTCATTCCAGTCAAAACGAAGATAAGATAGTGTCTTGGGAATTAAATAAGAATGAGAATCAACTATTGTTGGATGATTCAATTGTGGAACACTTTTTTGAATGAGGGCCACGGCTACGCCATCGCCAAAAAGACTGTTAACGAGTGCTGCGTTCTCACTGTCTTCTAATGAATAAATGCATGAGCAAAGCTCACAGCAAATGACGGCCCCAATTTTCCCTTCATGACTCATGCAAAAGTTGCTAACGGCGTTTAAGCCGTTGAGTCCGGCATTGCATCCCATGCCGACAATATCAATTCGTTGTGTTTCTTTTCTCAGCCCATGGCCTTCAATTAAAAGGGCACTCAATCCGGGTACAATAAATGAAGTTGAAGTTACGCAGACAATAAAATCCAAATTTTCTTTTTTAAGTCCCGCCTTATTGAGGGCCTTGTCGAGTGCTTCACCTATCAACTTGATAGAATGAAGGCGGAATTTTTCTTGTAACTGAAGTGGTGTTTCTTCTTGAAAATTTCCAGTGGTGGTCTCAGAAAGCAAAAGATGTCTTTTCTTAATATGCTTATGTTCAAAAAACCGTAATGAGCGAGGTTGTGAAATTCCCATCAGTCCGGCCACTTCTTCCTGACTAAAATGTGTGGATGGAACGCTAGTCCCTATCGAAATTATATTCACTGAGTTCATTTCTTTTTTGTGAAAGACAACATTCTATGTTGCCCTTCCTCGTTACCTCTGCACTCAGCAGATAATATTTTTAATTGTTCAAAATAAGAATTGAGATCAGGATAACAAAGTTGAACAGATTTTTTTAAATTTTTTAGAGCAAGAGCAGGAAGCTCACTGAATTGTTCAAAGACCTTTTGAGCGTCAGTTCTGTTTCCAATGGCCGATACTAATCCACAACGATGAGCTTCTTCGCTTTCGAAAGCTTCTGCATTCAAGGCCCATTTCATAAAATTGGATTTACCTATTTTCTGAAGAAGAAAAGGAGTCAGTGCTCCTGGAAGAAGACCGTATTTCATTTCAGAAAGACAAAATTTCGCGTTTTCATCTGCAATGACATAATCGCTTAGTGCACAAAGACCAATACCTCCACCGTATACGCAACCGTGGACGTAGCTAATTAGTGGAACAGGACATGAAGAAATGACTTTATACATAGTAATCAAATCATTCATTTGTTGAACGTTTTCAGTTTCACTGATATTGGCGGCCGATTGCATCCAATGCAAATCTGCTCCCGTGCAAAAATGCTTTCCTTTACCTTCTAATAAAATGAGTTTGTATGTATTTTCCGCACTGATTTTTTTAAACAGATCGGTGACTTCCAGAATCATCTCCAGATGAAAAGCATTCCCCTTCTCTGGCCGGTTTAAAGTCAATATCAGCAATTGACCTTTCTCGGTTAATTCATAGTTCATATTTTTTCCAGAATACTTTTTATCTTGTCTGCATAGATTGCAGCTTCATTCTGATTCATGAGTGGTGAGAAAGAAAATCGCAGCGAAGAGCGCGAATCTTCAAAACTGTATCCCATATTCATAAGAATGCGGTTTTCTTTAATGATACCTGATGAACAGGCCGAACCAGTTGAGAGATCAACTCCAAGCATATCGAAGCGCGCACTGAGAAGCTCTGCTTTTTGTCCGTGAAGAATGATGAATATTGTATTCAAATTTCGATGGGGTGCCAAAACAGCGACAATCTCCCCTCGTCCTTTTATAGCTAAAGCTATTTCATTTTCAAGAAAGGACTTTGCCTTATGAAGTTCACTCGCTGAAAAATGCTCCAGCATATCCATCAGGGCCAGCTTGAGCGAATAAATGCCGATAGCATTTTCCGTCCCTGCTCTAAGACCACCTTGCTGATTTCCTCCCACAATAAAGGGAGAGAGTTCAATTGTTTTTTTTATAAAAGAAAAGCCAATGCCTTTCATTGATCCGAACTTATGGCCGGAAAAAGTATAGCCATCAAGTTCCGAAGAGAGCTGACCCCAGTTTTCAATTTTGCCGACCAGCTGAACAGCATCCACGTGAATGGTTGCACCCGTTGCCTTTTTTATCGCCACGGCATCTGCAAGAGGCCACACAACGCCCGTTTCATTATTGAGATAAGTATAGTTCATCAGAAGCTCAAATCCTTCCGACTGCTTTTGCTTCATTTGTGCGATAAGCTCGCTTTTATTGAATTGGCCATTTTTATCGACCGAAAAGAAATAAACTTCATGGCCAAGAACAAGGAGTTCTTCTTTAAGAGAGACGACACAAGCGTGATCGACAGAAGAAAAAAAGAACACCGCTTTTTTCCTCTCCTGAAAAAGTTTAAAAGCACGACCTTTAAAAAAAGAATTGATCCCTTCAGAAGCACCAGAATGATAAACTAAGTTAAAAGGCCCTGAAGACAGGTTAAACGTTTTGAATAAAAACTCAGAAGTTTCGTTGATAAATTTTCTGGATTTTTTACCAGTTTGATGAAGCGATGCTGGGTTTCCAAATAAAAACTCCCCGCTTCTTAAAAAGTCGATGACTTTTAAAGAGAGCGGGGAGGTTGCATTATAATCGAAATAAAAACGACTACTGATTGATCTCTCCGATTGGATTTCTAATCGCAGACGTTAGAATACCAGATTGGCCGTGAGCTTCAGCGTTTCCACCGATTCCAGCTTCAGCTTCTGTTTCTTTTGATTTTCTTACTAGATCACCTAGTGAAGTTGTCGCAAGGTATTCTTTCATAATAATACCAAGGTTCATGAAGTAGTTTTTAGAAAGGTGGAACTCAAGAGAGTTCGCCGCTTCTGCTTCTGTCCCTACGATATCGCGAGCTGGGTTGATGTTTTCACCAACACAGTCAAGAATGTCTTTAATAGTGATTTGATCCATGTTGCGAGCTAATACGTAACCACCACCTGGGCCTCTAACTGACTTAACAGCTTGGCCATTTCTTAGCTTTCTGAAAAGTTGCTCTAGGTAGTGAAGAGAGATGTTTTGTCTTGTTGAGATTTCTTGTAGTCTTACCGGATTCCCATTTGAATGAGTAGTAAGGTCTAACATTGCTCTAACTGCGTAACGTCCTTTTGATGTAAGTCTCATTGGTCTTCCTCCATAAAAAATCCAATTGATCTGGCCTGGTCTAGATAAAATTCTTTAGAAAATGTGTGCCGTCTACATTGTAGTTAATCGGAAGTCGCTAATCCTTGCGCCCTCACGAAACTAATTCTAAATTCCTTCAGAATTATTTCTACCAAGAATAGTATGACAATCAAGTGCAGATGAAGTCAATCATCAAAATGGAATATTTATACTGTAAGATGTTGAAATTAAGGTAATCTTAGGCGTCGTAAACTCGAAATTCCTCAATAAAACCGATAAATTAGGTCACTTGATTCATTGCCTTTTTGTTGACTAAAAAAAGTGCGATCGAAACATTTTTGTAGGCTTTTTTTTCCCTCTGGTTTTTTCAAAAGTGGTCCTACGAAAAGAACAATCTTAAATTTTGTTAAGAAAAAAATGGCGAGTTTTTTCGTTCACAATCTCAATCTTCAATTGATAAAACTTCCATTCATCGCCGACTAATTTTTGAAGGTCGTGCTGATAAGGCATTCCCCACTCAACTAAGAAATAATCTTTCTCATCAAGATACATTGGAATTTCTAAATGAATCAGTTCCTCTCTTTTTTCAATTCGCATGAGGTCTGCGTGAACAATATTCTCCACTTCATTGATAATGGAGTAAGTCGGACTTCCTGTTTGCCCTTTTTCTAAAAAGGCCCGTGTAAAAGTCGTCTTCCCTGCTCCCACTGGCCCGTCAAGAATGATCACGCAAGGGGGTTGCACCACTTCTTTTAATTCTGTTGCAAGGTTAGTGAGATCAGATTCCAGAACTTTTTTCCACGCACGAACTAAACTCATATCTATTTTTCCAGGAAAAAAATTATTTTAGAGGGTGAGAGTCAAAGCTGTTCTTTAATGACTTCACAGTGGTTGCCAATCCATTGAAAAGCGCATGGCAGATTATCCAGTGACCGATATTGTATTCCTCAAAGATTTTACTTTCGAGAAGTGGTTTTACCGATTCATCTGTCAAACCATGTCCAGCGTGACAAGCAATTTTATGATTAATCAAAAATTCGCGTGCTGATTTATACTGCTCAATAAATTTGGAAACATCATCACCATTAGCAAAAACTTTTGCATATTCTCCGGTGTGAACTTCTACAGCATCAATGGCAAGTTCCTTAGCGCGAACAAGTGTTTCTATTTTTGCTTCAAGAAATAAAGAGATCTTCACGTCTTTAATAGAGGCCTTCAGCTTTTTAACGGCTTCTTCAACTCTGATAAAATTTGAATCATCGAGCAAATCAAGCCCGCCCTCAGTTGTTTTCTCTTCTCGCTTTTCAGGAACCAGACAAATCCATTCTGGAGTTGAAGCAATAGCAATCTCTACAATCTCGGGATTGACTCCCATTTCAAGATTGAGGGGTTTTCCGAATCTTTTAGTTACGAGACGCACGGCCTCGACATCGTAATCCTGAATATGACGTCTGTCTTCGCGCAAATGAATGGTGATCTGGTCAGCTCCATTTGAAAGGGCCACCTGGGCAGCATCAACGACGCTTGGGTATTCTTCGCCGCGTGCTTGTCGCAAAGTTGCCACGTGGTCAATATTCACTCCTAAACGAGGAATCATAGTTTCTCCTTAGCCAATTTCTTTAACTACAATATCGATAAGCTTATTACATTCTTCTTCGACAGTTTCGGCCACATTGCCTTCAACCATGACACGAAGAAGAGGTTCTGTTCCCGAGTAACGAAGAAGAACGCGCCCTTTTCCGTGCAGCCTGTCCTCTGCCATTTTAATTCCTGCTTGAATTCCGGGAACAGATTCAATAGCAGGTTTATTCTTCACCATGACGTTTTTAATAGTCTGAGGGAAGAGTTCAATTTCAGCAACCAGATCCTTTAAAGGTTTATTGAAGTATTTCATCGCCTCGATCACTTTAAGCGCACCGAGAGCACCGTCACCGGTTGTTGAGTGACGACTGAAGATAACGTGACCAGACGGTTCTCCGCCGAGGATACAGCCGTTAGAGCGCATGTACTCGATGATGTAGCGATCGCCCACTTTTGTGCGGACAAAATTGAGTCCAAGCGATTTTAAGTAAAGTTCAAGTCCGAGATTCGACATAACTGTACCGACAACTGTATCGCCTTTTTTTAACTCTCCTTTCGCCAAGAGCAGTTTAGCAAAAAGACCGATCAATTTATCGCCGTCAACAATCGTTCCTTCTTGATCAATAACGCTGAGTCTGTCGCCATCCCCATCAATACAAACGCCGATATCAGCTCGGTATTTTAAAACTTCTGCGCGGGCAGCTTCCGGATGAAGTGAACCAACGTTCTTATTGATGTTCTCCCCATTCGGACTGATACCCAGTGGAAAAACTTCTGCTCCCAATTCCTGGAACATCATTGGCGTAACTTTGTAACCGGCGCCGTTAGCGCAATCGAGTACAATGCGCATTCCTTCGAGGTCAAAATCATTTCCAAGCGCTGATTTAACCTGAACGATATAGCGTCCATAAACTTCTTTTAAGCGTTCAGCATTTCCTAACTGCGAACCCGTTTTCACCGGCATCAAATCCGGGTTCAAAACGAGTCGCTCAAGTTCAAGTTCAACTGAATCAGGAAGTTTGAAACCTTTAGCATCAAAAATTTTGATACCATTATCTTGAAAAGGATTGTGAGAAGCAGAGATCATAACGCCTGCGTCTGCTCTCATCGAATGAGTTACGAACGCAATTCCGGGAGTCGGCAGTGGTCCCGTAAGAATAACAGCTCCCCCTTGAGAACAAACACCTGAAGCAAAGGCCATTTCAAGCATGTAACACGAAAGGCGTGTGTCTTTTCCGACGATGATCAGCGGTCGAGTGTTGGTGGGATTCGTTGACTGAAAATAATGCGTGACTGCTCTTCCGAGTGCCGTCGCAATTTCTGCTGTCATGGGATAGACATTGGCCTTGCCTCTAATACCATCTGTTCCGAATAATTTTCTTTCGCCCATAATTACCTCCGATCAAGCTTAACAATGTGCCTAAAACTTAGGCGATCGGCAAGATCAGTCTTGTTAAAACTTGCTCGTTATTTACCCGTCTGCCCCTGCGTCCGTTTTGCGGACAGGAGAACGGTTCTATATTTAATTTTTACTTTCGATGTTTCTTCAATTTTTAAACGGGGATCGAGATCTGTCAGGGCCACATTAATTGTGCCTTCGTCTTTATTGAAAAGGCCCATATTCACTGGAGCGGTTTCCACTCTTGACACAGTTTTTAAAATTTCCACAGGCCCGGAAATCGTAACATTTTGAGGAATAAGCGAAATCTCTCGGATCCTTCGGTCTTTTGGAGCGTCGCCAATATACTGCACTTTTACCGGTAGTTCCATTAACTCTCTACGATCGAGCTGTATGGCAGTCTCTTTGGGAGAAATATCCTGAATCTCCACACCAAAAGGCACGCTGACATCGCTTGCATAAAACTTCACCTTGAAGTTTTTCCCGGAAGAAACAAAATAAGGATTCAAATCAATAGTAAGCTTTTCTTTATTGCTAAAAATATTTTGAATGAATGCTTTAGAACCCTTCAGTTTCAAAGTCACTTCCGCGGTCGGTAAATTGGCAATCAAATAGCCTTTAGGAACCACAAAATTGATGGCCAGTTTGCGTTCAATTTGAACAGGCTCTGAATTTAAAACATAAAACCAAAGCGACACCGCGAAAAATATCGCGATAATCTTAAGCGTATGTCTTTGGGCCGTTTCTCTTTTCATTCTTTTTTAGTCTTAGCGAATCATGTCTTTCGTTTTGATCGGACGGAGGCTGCTGTCGAGATTTTCATTGCTCCAAATATGTCGCAAGTACTGACCGAGTTCCTTCTCCGATTTACAGTAATAAAAAATACCTTCTACACAGAGATTAATTTTACCAGTTTCTTCAGAAACTGTAATAACTAAAGCATCTGTGACTTCAGTTAATCCGAGAGCGGCCCTGTGTCTGGTTCCAAGGTGGCGTTCGATATCAAAGTTTTTTGAAAGGGGCAGAAAACAACCGGCAGCGGCGATCTTTCCATTTTGAATGATGATCGCACCGTCGTGAAGTGAAGAGCTCGATTCAAAAATGGAGTAAATAATATCCGAGTGAATGCGACAGTCGAGTCTTGTCCCGGTGTTTACAAAATTGAGAAGGCCATGCGTTCTTTCTAGAACAACAAGAGCACCGATTTTTTCACGCGAAAGTGCCCCGCATGCTTCAATCATTTCATCAATTTCAAATTCGTGATCGTCTTTGGAGAAAACGGCGAAGACGTTTCTTCTGGTCCCTACACTTGCGAGTGCATTTCTGAATTGATCTTGGAATAAAACAACGACGATGATGAAAAAGGAATCAAAAAAGTGAGCGAGAACCCAGTTGAGAGAATAAAGTTTGAATGTGATTCCCAGCCAGAAAAGAGCAAACAGCACTCCTAGCCCCACAATCATCTGCGCCGCTTTGGTTCCACGAACAATCAAAAGCAACTGATAAATAAGGATCGTCACGATAAAAATATCGATCAGATCCTTAAAATTGAGATGGGATAAAAATGTCGTTAAAAAATTCAACCCGAGTACTCCTCAAACTCCACTTAGGCAGCGCTGGAAAACTCGTCGTCCTCTTTCTGGAATCTTTGGCGCTCTTCCTCAGAAAGGTTCAGCGATTTCAAAATTTCCGTACTCATTAAAAGTTTTTTTCGAAGAGCTTCACGGCTAATACCCATTTCTTTTGCCGCCTTCGATTTGTTTCCGTTGTTGCGTCTAATTTCTGCGTGAATCATCTCGCGTTCAATCAGCGCAAGTCTGTCTTTCAAAGCAATCGTGTGATCGCTGACGAAAGGAAGATCACCAAACATTCTTTTCTTTTCCGAGATATCAACAATCGGAGAAGCAGAATCCTGGATATCGAGGTCGGTAATAACGTGGGCCTTTGGATTATAAAGAACTGCACGCTCAACGGCCAATTTTAATTCTTTGATATTTCCTGGCCAGTCATATTTTTTCAATCGATCCATTAATTTTGGTGCAAATGATTTGAGGAGCAAACCTTGCTTCTTACATTCCACTTTCAGGAAGTAATCTACGAGCAATTCGAAGTCATCGCCTCTTCTTCTTAGCGGCTCCATGAAGACTGTTGCTTTTGCGAGATATTCATAAAGCTCAGCATCGAATTCACCGTTCGCCACGAGAACTCCAAGATCTCTTGTTGTTGTAGCGACGATGCGGACATCTACACTGAATTTTGTGTCGGGAATATGGCGGTCTCTCAGAATATTCATCAATCTTTTTTGATGCTTCATCGAGAGCGCCCAGATCTCATGCAGATGAACAGTTCCGCCTGCACAAGCAATCAGTTTGCATTCAGTTTCATCTGGTCCAAAAAGTTGTTTTTCTATTGTTTCAGCATCTCTGTCTTCACAATGAATGACTTCAAAGGCCTTAAGACCTCTTTGACCTTCAACATGAAGAATTTTTGAATAGAGAGATTTACCAACACCTTTTTCACCATAGATTAATACCGGTGCTTCCAGATCTTTTAATTTCATAATTGTGCTTCTTAACGAAGCCACGTGAGGACACTTTCCGATCAATGCATTTTTTCTGTCAAATGGACCAGAGAATCTTCTGATGGTCGATTTGTCTGACATCGGAGTGAAGTTGTAAAACACAGAGGAGAAGATGAGAGAAAGAACTTTCATTGTTTTTTCATCTTCTATTGTAAAGCGGTCTTCATTTCTTTTGTTAAGAACTTCGATTACACCAATAATCTTATCTTCGCGGTTGTGAATCGGATGACAGATGATGGACTTGGTTTCAAAACCAAACTTCTTATCAAAGGCCTCGTTGAAACGAGTGCTGTCATGAACTGTATCAATATTGAGGGCGACACCCGTTGTGAAAACAGAGCCAGCGATCCCCACTCTGTAGTCAAACTTCAATTGCTCTTTTCTGATTCCCAAAGCACAGACCGCTTCGAGTTCATTCGTTTCTGGATTGATGAGAAATAAAGACGCGCGCTGAGCATTCAGGATTCGAATAACTTCTTCAAGCATCGATTCAATAAATCCTTCTTTATCTCCAAAGTGAGTAATGTCTTTAAAGAGAGACAGCAAGAGTGAAAAGACTTCAAAACCGTCCGTCGCTTTTGTATAACGCTCTTTAATAGCAGAATCAATCAGACATTCTTTCAGGCGTTCTGAAGAAAAACCCATAATATAGTGTTCAAGGAATTTCGCAATCCCCTTTTCTTCTTCAATTTCAACACCGTAAATAATTTTTTGATCATCAAGTGTTTTAGAAAACGCACGAACAACTTTTCCAGTTAAATCCATGTGATGTTTTTTAAATTGAAGTGAAATCGTGAGCTCTTGCCCAACTGATATGCGCTCGCTGGTTGAAAAACCAAACCCGGTCAATGAGATATCAATCAGCTTGGCATCATCAATATAAAATTCTTCTCCTCTTTTTCTTTCCATCTGAACAAGAAATCGAAGATCATCAGCTTCCTCAACAGGAATTCTGAAGGATTGATAGAATTTAAATTCAGAAAAACTGGCCAACATGGGTGACTCCTTCGCGGTATAAAAATACTACTCAGAAGTCATATCGACCGTTTTACTCAAAAACTTGAATCCACTGCCAACAATAATTTGCAATGAGCTTTAATTTCGCCGACCTAATTGATCAACTGTGGTGAGGCCTTTGCGACTTCAGGAGAGCTGGATTCATCAGTAGTGGAAATGGCCGGCTTAACCTCAGGCTTTGGCTCCGTTGCCGTTTTTTCCAGAACCTTAGGGTCCTTTAAATCGTGAGCAATGGCCTTATGAATGGCGGTTTTGAAAAGTTTCCAATACTGCGTCGATTTGGCAGGATCAGATGTTGGAAGTTCCAACGTGTATGTAGGAATGTCTCTCTCCTTTCCTGCCCAGTTGCCGAGAGACCCTGGAAAGAAAGGATAGTTTTCAATTTTGTAGTCAGCAGCATCTTTACTCATCTGAATGAGGAGTTCATGTGCTTTTGCTCCATCAACGAAACCATCGACAATGGCATTTGGTCCGTCGTAATCGAGCATGGTAAGAGGAGAATGCACCGAAATGATTTTATCCGGACCATAACGTTTTACCAGATTCATCTGGAAAACAACTTCAGGCTCACTGCTTGCTGTAACGCCAGGGTTTCTTCTCTTATCTTTTTTAAAGTGAGAGATCCAAAGTTTGCGGGCATCTCTCGTCCAGTCTTTCGTCGGGAAATTTCTATTCACATCCACCCCGCGGGCATTCACTCGCGTAGGTCTTGCTTTAAAGAATGAATCCGGATTCACTAAAGGAGCTACGATAACAATCTTATTGGCAAACTCATCTTTGAATTTAGGATCTGAATAGGTGGCGCGAAGGTAATTCATTATGTCGAAACAAAATTTGATCGGCGTGATTTCATCACCGTGAACACCGCACATGACAATGGAAACATCTTTCTGTTTAAAAGAAGGTTTCTCTTCGTCACTGGCATCCCCAAAAACTGTCCATGTAAGCGGATCACCTAAAACTGAATTACGGTAAGTGAGCCAAGAATAAGATTCACAATCCGATTTTTCCCAGCCGTATTTTTTAAATCGATCATCAAGCTTGCTGCAAAAATGAGAAATGGCTGGCACGTTTTTAGTTGTTGTCTCAGACGCAATCCCCTTCATTGTAAAAACAAGAAGAGCGAGCATGACCCAATGTATGTTGATTAATTTAGTGTATCGGCTTTTCATATTGAGATATTATAACTTTGAATTTTCTAAGTTTTCAAGCATAAGGTGACCCATTCATGACGACAAAAAAAAGCAACAAAAACATTCTGATTGCAAGTGAATCTCAGGGCCTCTACACAACCCAAAGACTACTGACAGAAGCAAAGAAATTAAAATGGGACGCTAAATGGTTTAATCCATATGATAGTTTGCTAGAACTCAAAGAACATCACTCAACTACTCAGTTTAAAGGTCTCTATTTCCATCGCATATCGGGAACTCGATACGACGATTTTGATCTGACAGTGGCCAGACATTTTGCCGACAGTGGACTTAAAGTGACTAATCCTCTTTCAGTTCTTGACGATTTTCGCAGTAAAGATCGGCAGGCCCTTTTCTTTAAACGTCACAAGTTTCCGACGGTCCCTTCTATTCTTTATAGAGGCGCGCTCAATGAAAACTATTGGACCGAAATAGCAGCGCTCTCTCCCACTCAAAAATTTGTTTTGAAAATGGTCAGAGGAAATCAAGGCACCGGGGTCAATCTCATTTCTGGAACCCAATCTCTTAAAAGTATTCTTGAAACGTTTCATGCTTTAAAAGATCAGAAATTTCTCATTCAACCATTTATTGAGCATAAAAAAGAATGGCGATTATTCATTGTGAAAAATGAGATTGTAGGCGCCATTGAAAAAACGATCACAACTGATGATTTCAGGGGAAATAGCAAAAGATCCCAAGGCAAATGGTTAAAGAAAGTTCCGCCTACTCTTGCGGCCATTGCCACTCAAGCAGCAGCACAGTCAGGACTAGATTATTGCGGAATTGATCTGATGGAGACTAAGGGGGGGCCGGTTTTTCTAGAAATCAATGCCGTTCCAGGTTTTCAGCATTTGGAAGAGCTCTCTGGACTGAATATCGCCAGAGAACTCCTCATTCAGCTTTATTAGAGAAGGTAATCGAAAAGATTTGATGGTCCTTTCAACAAATAGTAGCCAAGGCGCTTAAAGAAACCAACATTGTAAAATTCAACTTCATCTACCGTTTTAGTTGAATCCAGGTGAAGACTGTTTTTAATTCTTCCTTCGATATCTTCACTGACAAGTCGGGCCAGTTCAGGATTGTTTTCGCAAGAAATAGTCATTTCTGTATTCAGGTTCGCCGATCTAGGATCGAAGTTAAACGTTCCGATCACAACATCTTTTTTATCAAAGACAAAAGACTTCGCGTGTACACCGAATCTCGCTTTGCTCACTTCTTCATTGATAACTTCATAATTTTCAGGAAGAGATCCCTTATAAATATAAGAGTTCAGTCCTTTTTTAATCCAGCCTTTAATAATGGTATCAAACACGTCGTAAACATAGATAGCGTCTGTTGAATTCAGACTGTTAGTTAAAAGCGTGATGTTTACTTTGTTTGACAAAGCTGTTTCCAAAGCTGTCTTGGCCTCGTCATTAACAATAAAATAAGGAGAATCAAAAAGAATGGATTCTTTGGCGTTGGCGATTCTTTCAGCGATATCATGCTTAATGATTCTTTCTTCGCGATTCTTTTTTCCAATAATAGGATATTCAGAATTAAAGCTCATATTTTCACATGAACCAGTATACTCTTTTGCAAGTTCTTCCTGACCTTTTGCTCTGACTTCATCGAGAAGTTTTTCATCAGACGCGAATAAAAAGTCGCGAACCTTTTCAATTTTCTTTTTCCAATTTCTTAAATCTGTTTGGTATCTAAAAGTATCAACGCCACCTTTTTCCTGATGATAGATTCCATCATTTATTTGAGGCATTCTCTCTCTGGCAACGAACTGAGAAGCCTCTGCTCCCCAAACTTGATCGAATGTCGCCTGCATAGATTTGACGACTTCGCCTTTAACGAAGAGATCGCGATCAAGAAAATTAAAATCTTCTCTCAAATCAAAATATTCATCACCGATATTACGTCCCCCAGTAATGGCCTCTACACCATCAATGAGAAGAATTTTTCTATGATTGCGGTAGGTCCCGCTAAATTGGTTAAGGGTTGAGGCCGGATTGAAGTATTTCACCTCGATTCCGTTTTCTCTCATTTCGTGAGCAAAGAAAGGTGAAAAAGTACTCTTCACCATTGCAAAATCCAGAAGCACTCTGATCTTGACTCCTTCTTTTGCCTTTTTAATGAGGGCCTGAGTAAAAAGTCGACCTGACTTATCCAGGTTATAGATGAAATATTCAACATCGATTGTTTTTTGAGCTCGCTCCAACATCTGAAGACGCTCTTCTAAAGAGGCCAAACCATGATTGAGAAGCTTAATCTCATGGATACTTTGGATGTTTGTTTTAAACGGATCCTGTTCTTTTGCCTGAGCTCCAAGGGCCATAAGTGTAAAAAGAACCAACCAATGCTTCATCGTAAACCTCTGTTTTCTTAAAGAAATGAGTGTAATTCCTTCAATTTTAGCGGTTTTAGAGGCCAGTTACGACGGACCGTGTAAAAAAGTGGGGGCCCTGTTAGTAAACTGACAGTTCATGTACGCCTAAAAAAGTTTGACCTGTCATACTTTTGGATTACAATAGATACATCCACACACCAAAGGTTCACCCAATGTACGTTTGCATCTGTAAAGGAATCACAGAAAAAATGCTGGCCGACCAGCTCTCTAAAAAAGGGTCGATGAATACAAAAAATGAAAAAGAGATTTTAAAAAATCTTGGTATTGGCGATTCATGCGGACTTTGTGTCATCGATTGTCTTCAAAAAATTCAAAATAATTCCACTATTATTGATTCTCAAACTCGTCACCAAGACTCATAATCAATCAATCTAAATTTCATTAATAAGGAGATTTCAATGAAAGGAAGTCAGGCCATTATCGATGCACTCAATTCCGTTTTGACCAAAGAACTTACCGCCATCAATCAGTATTTTCTGCATGCAAGAATGCTTCAGAACTGGGGACTCGAAAAACTCGGGCGCTTGGAATACAAAGCTTCAATTGATGAAATGAAACACGCTGATGAACTCATTAAGCGCGTTCTTTTTCTGGAAGGATTGCCGAATCTTCAGAAGCTCGATCGCCTTCGCATTGGCCAGACGATTCAGGAAGTTTTAGAAGCTGATCTTCAGGTTGAAAATGAAGCAGCTCCTCATTTAAGAAATTGTATTCAATTGGCAGAAAAAGAACACGACTATGTTACACGCGATCTATTTCTCGACATTTTAAAAAGTGAAGAAGAGCACATCGACTGGTTGGAAACTCAAGTGGGACTTCTAAAACAAGTCGGCGTTCAGAATTATGTTCAGTCACAAATTGAAATGGAGAAAAGTTAGTTTGAAAAAAAATTCTTTAAACTTACTTTCCTTTCCTGTGGGCAGTTACCAATGTAACTGCTCCATTCTCTTTTCTGAAAAAACGAGAGAAGCCATCATTATCGATCCAGGTAATGACCACGAATTTATTCTCAAAAAAATTAAAGACCTCAATATCAATGTGAAGAAGCTCCTGCATACTCATGCCCACTTCGATCACATTGGACGAAGTACTGAAGTGAGCCAGGCAACTGGTGCGACCATGCATTTACACAAAGGCGATCAGTTTTTGTATGACATGCTTCCGCAGCAAGGACTCTTTTTCGGTCAGCGCGTAGGAACTCCAAAAGCGCTCGATAGTTTTATTGAAGATGGTGAAACTTTTTCTTTTGAAGACGAAGAGATTAAAACTTTTCTCACGACTCTCCATACCCCAGGACATACGCCGGGTTCATGTTGTTTTTACTCTGAGTATTTTGATGAACCAATGTTGCTTGTGGGGGACACACTTTTTCAACAATCAATTGGTAGAACAGATTTACCAGGAGGAGATGGTCGTCAAATCATCAAATCCATCAAAGACAGACTTCTCATTCTGCCAGAAGAAACAAAAGTCATCGCAGGTCATGGACCTGCGACAAACATTTATACTGAAAAAAAATATAATCCGTTTTTGTGCTAGAAAGCTTAAGCATTCTCGGGTGGGCGCGCTGGAAGTTGAGTCAACATGAGAATAGGCATCAACATAAAGGCTGAACCGAAGACATAAGGCGCCCACGCACCGTATTTGTAATAAACGATGGCCGCAAGTATAGGCCCAACCACTCTTGCCAAGGCCCCCATACTTCTAAAAATCCCAACACTTCTTCCCTGTTCAACTTCCGGTGTATACAGAGTCACAAGTGATGTGAGACACGGGACAATCATAGAAGAACCGACTGCGAGAAAGAACAGTCCGGCATAAAGCATTGCACTCGAATAGGCCGCAGAAATGAGAAGTAGTCCCGGGATAAGTGAGATCAGACCGATAATGGCCATCTTCTTTTCGCCGACCTGGCCCGCTTTTCTTCTCACAATACCTCCTTGAACGAAAGCAATAATGAATCCGATATAAATGAAAATGTAAGCGTTCTGCATAGACGTGTATTGCAATCTTTCAGCTGCAAGAAACGTTAAAGTAAACTCCATCCCGGAGAAAGCTGAAAGAAACAAGAAATAGCCCATATTGATAATGTTGATGGACTGATTTGGAAGTGGTTTAAACAATTTAAAAATATTGGCGCTTCTTTCTGTTTTGACTGTCCCGCGTTTTTCAGGAGGCAGTGATTCCGGAAATTTTTTGATCAGCCAGAACGTATTAAACAAGGACAGTAAACACGCAAACAAGGCCGGCACTGAAAAAGGATTGATGCCATATTGAGCAAGTGAAGGATAGAGCTCAACGAGATTGATTAAAGAAAGAATTCCCCCAAAGGCAGGTCCAACAACAAAGCCAAGGGCAAAGGCCACGCCAATGATCGCCATTCCTTTTGAGCGATTTTCTTTTGTTGTTACATCGGCCACGACGGCCGTTGCGGTTGAAATGTTTCCGCCCATGATTCCGTCAATAATTCTCGAGATAATAAGTAGCGTAAAATTGCCTGAGATGAACCAAAGAAAATATCCAATGACTGCTCCCCCCATGGAATAAATAAGAATTGGCCGTCTGCCGCTGCGGTCAGACCATGCCCCCCAAAGTGGAGCTGCAAAAAACTGAAGGCCTGAATAAAGAGCCCCCAACATCCCACCAAAGAGAACAATAGAAGAAAAAATGGAATCGCCGGCATAGTTGCTGATTCCTTGTATCGTTCCAAAAATCGCCTTTAAAAATACGTTATCCGCATCGTGAGTCAGATAATATTTGGCCAGGCTTGGAAAGAGTGGGAAAATAATCGAGAATCCCACGAGATCCAGAAAAATTGTGAGCGCGACAATCGCGATTGATTTTTTTGCTTCGGGAGTCAGCGGAGCTGATTTCTGCTTTAATTCTTTAGCGCTCATGATTTCAAATTCCTTATAATCAACTTTATCGAGATAATAAAAATCTTTTGACTGAATTTCAGCAGACTCTACACATTGGTCTTCCACATATTTGGCGAAATCGCGACACCAATTTTCATTGTCATTGAGACAAGGAATGAAATGAATATCACCGCCGTGCTCATGAGCTGTTTCCTTTAATTCTACGGCGAGTTCGTCCTGAGTTTCAAGACAATCGGCCACAAAACTCGGAGAATAAACGGCCAGCTGACCACTTCCCTTCTTGCACAAATCAATAACTGTGTCTTCCGTATAAGGAGTCAGCCACTCTTCGCTTCCAAATCGCGACTGAAAAGTCATTTGAATATTCTCAGGGGCCATAGCCTTTATTCGCGATCGGAGCAGAAAGAAAGTTTCATAACAGTGACGATAATACACATCTCCCTTATCGTTGATCCTTCTCTTTTGAATTCCGTGAAAAGTCAGAAGAAGTTTATCTATCTTCTTCCCCTCGGACTTCCAGCGTTCGAGATTGGCATCAATCTGAGCAACACTGTTGTCAATAAAAGCGCGGGTTGTATGAAAATTGGTGATGACACTGATTTCTGGAATTTTTACTCTTTTTTTAATTTCATGCCCTAGGGCATCGAGACCTGAAGCGATTGTGGCTTCGGAGTACTGAGGAAACATAGGAATGATTTTCAGCTTTGTCGCTGGCATCGGATCTTTTTCCCAATCATCCCAGACGGCACTGACTCTTGGATCAGAAAGAAGAAAAGCATGATTCACTTCGACTGATGGCCTTGTAAGAAAACTTCTCACTTTTTTGGTGAAGTTCTCTGTAATCGTAATCAACGGAAAACTTTTGCCATCCCAGATTCTTGAATAAAGAAAGGCAGAACGTTTTGGTCGAAAAGGCAGGATAAACAGATTTAAAATAAGCTTCCAGACAAGCGGGTTGATATCGACAACACGCGGATCCTGCAGGAACTCTTTCAGATACGAACGCACGTCTGAAACTTTCGGACTTTTAGGGGAACCTAACTGGACAAAAACCACTTTCGTTTTATTCAGCTTCTGGGGCATCCCCTCATTTGTATTTGTTGCACTCACGCCTTTATTCCTCTGATAATAAGTGCTATAAGTATTATCAGATCATGAACAATTAAACTATGCCCAAGTGAGTGCCGGAAGACTATGAAAGCAAAAAAGCCCGTGAAAACAGCTGAGAAAAAAGTTAGACAACCAGCTAAAGCAGGACGTAATCCTCATGAGCTGAAAAATTTCAAGCTCGGAGAAACTCACACAGATTACCCTTCGACCTACTCTCCGGAAGTGCTTGAGGCCTTCGATAACAAACATCCGGGCAAAATCGCCTGGACGACGTTTATTTGTACTGAATTTACTTCCCTCTGCCCAAAAACCGGCCAGCCCGATTTTGCGCGTATTTATATCAATTACATTGCCGATAAAAAAATGGTCGAATCTAAATCGCTCAAACTTTATTTATTCAGCTTTAGAAACCACGGCGATTTTCATGAAGATTGTGTTCAGAAAATTTGCGATGATCTCGCTCGTTTAATGAATCCGCACTATCTTGAGGTCATCGGCGAATTCACTCCTCGTGGAGGAATTGCCATTTTCCCTTATGCTTCATACAGTACAAGCGATAAAAACTTTCAAAAGAAATTCCAAGAGCTTCGCGACCAACGAATGATGAATTATGCTCCTGGAAAGTATTCAATGGAATTAGCAAAACTTTATTAAGGAAACCGTTATGGGTATCGGATTAACAGAAGGCATTCTCATTGCCGTGATCGTTCTCTTCTTCTTTGGTGGAAAGAAAATTCCACAACTCGGAAAAACTCTCGGCGAATCAATGAAAGGATTCAAAGAAGGAATGAAAGGAGACGCAGCTAAGGATGACGAAAAGACTAAAAAATCTTAGTCAGTGATCAAATTCCTTTACCATCGTCAATACTAGAGACTGGTCGCGCGGAATCTGATCTTTAATCCTGAAACACGCTCGAACCAGTTCCTCATAAGAAACTTCAATTCCTTTTTGTTTTAATAATGTGTCCACATAGCGGCAGGCGCGATCGACCAACTTATTATTGCTGGCACGAACCCATGTCATTAGATTCGATTCATAGCGTCCCATACGGCCCATAATGAGCGTAGATAGATTGTTCAGAAGAATCTTAAGGACAAGGTGGGCGGAAAGAAAATTCAACCCCTCAAGGGCCAAATCGGCCTTCAGGTCATCGAGTTCAAAAGTCAGCACATTCGTTTTTTCATTTAAATCAATTTTAAAGTGAGCGTGGGGGGCCTTTAAATATTGTGGGCGAAGATCAATGAGGCGCTTACTAAAATCAAATCCCATAAGACGTTCATGTCCGGTCTGATCAGTTACTTCTTTCCAGTGAAACGTACGAGGAGCACGTTTTAAAAGATCATGCCAGGCCAATTCGCTGTTTTCGCTCTTTGGAAAAAGAAGATAAGAGAGCGAAGGATGTTTATGCTCAGAAAGTTGATTCTCAAAAGGATAAAGACTGAACGTTGGAGAGCGCTCTGTTGTATCGGTTAAAATACTGATGCCGAGTAACCCATCCGTTTCATAAAAAAGATATTGCCCTTTTTCATACAGCATCGATTCTTTCTTGATAAATGGATCTAGAAAAGTGAAGTCTGTCTTTTCAACGTACGAAATCATCCGCGAAAGTTCCGCTTCTATTTCTGCAAAGTTTTGATCGTAATACCAAAGGCACAGCCCAACAGCATACATAAGAATGGTTGTCGCCTGCATTCTTGTGCTTCCAGTGAGGGCCATAGGGCCAGTCGTGAGATTGATCTTTTTTATGCGGGCATTTTCAATGACTCTTTTTGATCTTTCCGCCGTTTTTTTCAAAACATCATCCGGATTGCAATAAAGGAAATACGGAGCTCTTTTGGAAATATTCAAAGCGGCCTCAGTGGCCCCGATAACAAAAGGAGTTTCTCCTCCTTCCGTACAAGAAATTAGTAGATCGCCTTCTTTGAAATAAAGTTCGCGCAATTGCCTTTCACCAAATTCAGGAAAATCTTCAAACTTTTCTACTGAGTGAATAAGAGCGACATCACCGCCTGCCATAAAACTCACAAGTCGGTCTTCGAGAAGCGACGCCTTCGCATCGTTTTCGTATTTAATTCTCCAAATCGTCTCAAGTGCCAGAGACAATCTTCCCGTGGCCCCGCAGCCACAAAGAAAAATTTTGCCACCGTTCTGTAAAGTCTCAGCAATATCCTTTTGAAGAGCTTTTAATTCCGGCAAAGTGCTTTGCAATTGTTTAAACACGTCGAGATCAATATCTTTAATGGTATTGATCGCGAGAGGCAGATTTTCTTTTGCATCTCTTGAAAGATGAATTGTTCTTGGATGAGGTGATTCAGTCGGAAGTGAGCCAAGTTTAAACTGGTCAGCAACTGAAAGAAATTCATTGGCAAGATCTTGAGCGAGAACGCGGGCCTTCTCATCGAGAGAAGAATAGGTCAATGTCATAAAACCATCCGTGAGAATCAGACTAAATTTTTAAATCTCTTTTTATTCTAAGGAGAATTTCGTCGAGGTCAAAAGGTTTTAAGACTAGACCTGAGCCGCCTAGCTCTTTTATTTCCTCTTCTGTCTGTTCTACTGCGCCGGTTGCGAGATAAAAAACTGGAATGGTTTGGTAATTTTTTTTGAGGGCCTTAAGAAGATCGAGACCGGACATTTCGCCCATATTTGAATCGGAGATGATCAACTGAATTTCGGGATGTTTTTCGAATGTACTGAGAGCTTCGGTAGCGGAAGCAGCGGTATAAACAACAAAACCATCCATCTCAAAGAGTTCACGGTACATCTCTAAAAGATCATGTTCGTCGTCCACAATTAAAATCGAAACATCAGAATTTTCCAAAAAAGATTCTCCTTACAAACAACTTATCGTAAGTCTGAAAGAAATGTTTCTTCTTTTATTATTAATTTTTATTAATTCTTGTATGGAGAAAACAAAAAAGGAGGGTTTCCCCTCCTTTATGACTTTTTAATTTGGTCTGAAAAACTTAGGCTATTCGATAATTTCAAGAACTGAGCGCTTCTTTAATTTTGTCGACGCTGCATTTAAGATCGTTCTAAGAGAACGAGCTGTTCTACCTTGCTTTCCAATGATTTTACCTAAATCAGTTTTATCAACTTTCAGTTCAATGACCGTCGTTTGTTCACCGACGATTTCCGTTACTTGAACTGCATCAGGCATATCTACTAATGCTTTACTTACGTAAGTAATCAGGTCTTTTAATTCACTCATTTCGAAACTCCAAAAAATCTAAAAACTAAAAACTAGTTAAGAGCGATTTTTTGGTTTCTAAGAAGAGTTCTTACTGTATCTGAAAGAGTCGCGCCTTTAGCAACTAGTTCTTTAAGGCGATCAACTTTTACGTTTTTTAGAGTTGTAGTATCGTGTGGGTTGTATTGGCCTAGTTTCTCAAGGAAACCACCATCTCTTGATTTACGAGAATCTGTTACAACAATTGTGTAAACAGGATCATTTCTTCTACCACCGCGTGAGAGTCTAACAGTTAACATCAATATCTCCTAAATGTGTCCCTACTATATTTTGTTCAATGTTGAACATCTATTCATTTAAAAAAACAATTTAAAGTAAATAAAGCATACGGCTTCATTAGTCAATGACTAAGTCATTATTCTTAAAAGTATCCTTTGCCCCATGGACCCTTCGATCCTTTTTTCTTCTGCTTGCCAAATGGGTTTTGCATTGCATCTGGATCGGCCCTAAATCCTTTTTGAGGACCCATACCAGGCATGCCCGGCATTCCAGGAAATCCGCCGCCCTTCATCATTGATGAAAGACCGCCCATCATTTGCTCCATTTGCTGGAATTTTTTTAAGAAGTCTTTAACGGCCTCTTCTGTATTGCCGGAGCCGCTGGCAATTCGCTTTAAACGCGATTCTTTGATGACCTTATAGTTTTCTCTCTCTTCAGTGGTCATCGATGAAATAATGACCTTCATGCGCTTCATTTCATTTTCAGCAGGACTTAAATCGCCAATCTGCTTGAGCATGCCTCCCATGCCGGGAATCATCTTTAAAATGCTGGTCATTGAGCCGAGAGAATTCATCATTTCCATCTGCTTTAAGAAATCAGTGACGGTGAATTTCCCTTTTTGAAAATTCTTCATCATGCTTTCGGCATCATTTTCATTGATATTTTCTTGGGCCTTTTCAACGAGTGTCAGCACGTCGCCCATGTCGAGAATTCTTTTAGCAAGACGATCTGGATGAAAAAGCTCGAGGTCTTTCATCTTTTCGCCCATGGAAACGTATCTTATCGGAACGCCGGTTACGTGGCGAATAGAGAGGGCGGCCCCCCCTTTTGCATCTGAATCCATTTTGGAAAGAACGATGCCGGTGACACCGATGGCCTCATGAAAAGTTTTGGAAACATTCACAGCTTCCTGACCGGTCATTGCATCCGCAACCATTAACACTTCAGGTTTGTATTCTTCCAGTGCCGCTTTCACTTCTTTTAGCTGGCCCATGAGCTCTTCATCAACGTGAAGTCGCCCGGCCGTATCGATGATCACGACATTTTTATGACGTTTTTTAGCTTCTTCGATGGCCGCGAGAACTAGATCTTTCGGGTGAAGTGAGAGATCTGAATCGTAGCAATCGACATCAATTTGTTTGGCGAGAGTCTGGAGTTGAGCTTTAGCGGCCGGTCTGAACGTATCGGCCGGAACGAGAAGCACATCTTTTTTCTTTTTGCCTTTTAAGTGCAGGGCAAGTTTTCCAGAGAAAGTTGTTTTCCCTTGCCCGTTTAATCCGACGATCAAAATCGGAACAATGCCAGGCCTGTCGAGATTGAGTTCTTCATTGGCGTCCCCCATGATGCGCGCCAATTCGTCGTGCATAATTTTAACGAATTGTTCGCCGGGATTTACGCCTTTAATAACTTTTTCACCGAGAGATTTCTCTTTAACGGCATTGACGAATTCTTTAACGACTTTGAAATTGACGTCAGCTTCAAGTAAAGCTGTGCGGACATCTTTGAGCGTCTCTTCAATATTTTCTTCGGTGATTTTCGATTTGCCCTGAATATACTTGAAGGCACTGGCAAATTTATCGCTAAGAGTATCAAACATTAAAGTTCCCCTTTAATTTTTTCGAACTTTCGCTCGATGATCTGTCTGCACTCTTCAATTGAGAGTGCGGTGTAATCTGCTATTTGAGCGTACTTTTTTACCTGATCAGGGACACTCCAGCAAGCTGCAATGACTTCTATTCCGTAAGCATGGGCCCCTTCGAAATCTGTCAGGCTGTCGCCGATGTGAAGAATATTTTTTTTGGCCAGCCCTGCGGTAAGTTCCGCCAGTCCCATAGGATGGGGCTTAGGAATCCCGTCGTCAAAACAATAAATTTCAGTGAAATAATGGGAAATCTCCAGACGTTTTAAGCTTTCAATCGTGGATCTGCGAGGTCTCGCCGTCCAAACGAATAATTCAAATTGCTGGGATTTCAGTTCCTGCAATAATTCTTTTATTCCGGTAAACAGGATAAATGGAGATGAATTCGTGTCTACCAGCGTTCCATCGTGATCAAAGATGATATGACCTTTCACATTTTTTGCTGAGGCTTTTGAATCTTTTTCACTCATGCATTCACTCATTGACGGGGATCTGGGTTTGCTGTTATTGAAGTCTAAATGACAACAAACAATAATGGCCCATTCAGGGCGGAACTTCAAAATAAAATTGATGTGCTCAAGGCGCGTAGACGTCCTGTGCAATTGGGATCTATTACCTTTGATTCTCCCCTGCTTCTTGCACCGATGTCGAGCATCGGCACTGCGCCTTTCCGATTATTAATGGAAGACTTGGGTGCAGGCGGAACCGTTTCAGAGCTTATTTCTTGTCACGGCATTAACTACAAAAATATTCGAACTACGGACATGCTGAAAATCGATCCATTAGAAAAAAATATTGGATTGCAACTTTTTGGTGAAGATCCTGAAGCGATGGCCAATGCAGCGAAAGTCGCAGAAGAATTCGGCCCTAAATTTATTGACATCAATATGGGTTGTCCTGTGAAGAAAGTTGTCGGAACAGGCGCAGGTTCTTCTCTTTTGAAAGATACTTCAAAGCTTGCTCATCTGTTCTCGACAATGAAAAAATCCATAGCAGTTCCTCTCACGATCAAAATCAGAATTGGTTGGGATAACGATTCCATCAATGCCAATGAAGTCATTCATATTGCAAAAGAAGAAGGTGTTGAATTCGTCGCAGTTCATGGACGCACACGGGCCCAACAATATACCGGTAAGGCCAATTGGGATCTTCTTGAACATTTAGGTAAGCACTCTCCGCTTCCCATTATCGGCAACGGCGATCTTCACACTGTGAACTTTACGCGTGAAAAAATGAAAACGACCAATTGCCAGGCCCTGATGCTAGGCCGCGGTCCCCTACGCAATCCTTTTATGTTTCTCGAACCTTATATTGAAGAAGGCGATAATATCTTTTTCACGCCAGAAGATCATTTGGAAGTCATGCAAAAACTTGTGGAGTACTCTCACAAATATGCGCACAGTGATCACACTCTTCTCATTTCAATCCGCAAGCATCTTATCTGGATGGCCGCAGGATACGACAATGTCAGCTATTTCCGCGATGTGATTTTTAAAACACCAGATCTCGGAGAAACCATGAAAATTTCCGAGGAATTCTTCTGCACTCTCAAAGACAAACGAAAGCGAATTCAGGATCACGATTCCTTCATGACCTCTGGCCACGGCTAAATGCCCACATTTCTAGGCAGTCTTTTCTTAAACATAGCATTCTAAAGGCGCGAAGCTGCAGGCTAAATAGGCTTTTTCAGAATGTACTTTAGTGAAACACTCGGAAATCCGATAAGATTGATAGTATTCCTATGAGGATAATTATGAAAATCTTATTCATTCTTTGTGCTTTATGTTTTGTGACGGTTCAAGCAGAAGAGGACAGGCCGCCTCTTGATCCCAAAACCACAGCGAATGGATACACCAGAAATAATTTCTGTGCGATGGGAGCAAAGAAAAGAATTAGTGAACTCAATCAACTAAGTGCCAATGAAATAGATAAGGCCAAGCCTCTTCAAAAAGAACTCAATGAACTTCTTGCTAAAAGAAACATTCTCAAATCTTTTCTCGATTTAAGAAACGATTATCAGTCCTCATTCTTCAAGATCAAACAAATGACTGATACGAAGCAAATTGCCAATGTGGATGAATTCAAAAGACTCCTTAGAAGTTCTATGATTTTTGAAGCACTCATGGCGACAACAAAAGTTGAGGAATCGAATCACAACGACATCGGGACCCTTTGCGATGCTCTTGAAAAGAAAAAAAATCAGACGGCCTTTTGCTCTTACATGAACAGCGTGAAAATCAAATACGTTTTTAAATCTGAGGTCAAAGGAATTAATGAAACTTTGCAAAAGTACAATGAAGCCAAGTCTCATTTAACTGCAGATGATAAAAAAGATGTCTCTGCTCAATTGAAAAGCATCTATGCAACTATTCCTCAAAGCATAAATCCTGAAGAAGTTCTTTCGACCATTTTAAGTAAAGCTCCCGATCTCGTGGCCGCGATGGGAAGCGAAAGAAAAGATATTGAAGATTGCTTTAAAGATAAAATTGAAGCTTGTGGCCATCTCATGACTGATCATAAAGACAGAATTAAAGAAATTATGCAAGGTCAGTTGAGTGATGTGCACCGGTCATTCGCCTCTGCGGAATTTGATCGACTGATCAAAGAATCGGATGACATCAAAGCTGATAAAGAGGAACAACTGAAAACACTGGCCAAAGAAAAACTGACAAAGGCAGTTCAGCTCGCCCGTGATCAAAACGCGACTCTAAATGGAATTGGATTGAATGATGAGTCCATTGAAAACTTTAATGAGACTTGTTCTAAAGATGATAAAGAGTCGCAAACTAAATGCGCAAACTTCTCGGAAGAATTGCGTAAGTTTTTTGAAGATAAAACTAAAACTCTCAATGAACAAATCGCTAAGAAAACAAATGAATTAAACACCATGAGTTCTACAGCGAGCGCTCTTTCTAAAATTGAAAAGATGAAGCAATATGTGGCCCAAAAATATATTCGCTCTTGTCAAAATGCAACTGAAGCTGAAGTCGCTTCTAACCTGAGTACTTGTAATTTTGGTCTTGATTCGGCCCAGGCCGATCCAGCCTCGAGTCCCGAAGTCTCTTCTTTGAATAATAAATTATCGCAAATTATTTCACGAATTGTGAGCGACAATAAATTATCAAAACAAAAAGGTGAGCTCGGTGCCTTTTCAAAGAATGAACTTGAATCATACATGTCTTATTGCCAGAACACTTCAGTAAAAGATTTTAGTGACATCTGCGCCGATATCCACAAAGAGGCCATTGCCGTTAAGGACGTTAAGGAATTAAAAGAGTGGGAAGACTACAGCAACAAATATTGGATTGTTCCAAGTAAAAAAGATCCGAAGGGATATAAAGTTTACGAAAGAAAAAGCAATTCACGTATTTTCGCAGAAGGCGTAAGCCAGAGTGTGGGTACCCTCTTCCCTGCCTGGATGGGCAATATGAATTTGAAGTATCAGATCAATGCTTTAGAGTCGCAGGCACTTTACATGAAGCAAATGAATTACATGTATACCCAGAGCTCTCCGTGGTCTATGGGCTTTCCCTACTTCCAGGGAAATTATTATGCTTTCCCGACTCAACCAACCAACTATTCTAGTCCGTTCAGTACCTCGACCGGCTTTAACCTTACCAATTAAGTTGCCTAAATTTTGAGGCGAAGTTCATCTTCGCCTCTTAAGCCCTCTTCAAACAAAATCAAAATAAAACACAATGAATTTAGCAGTTTAGTAAAATTGCGGGCCAGGTTGTTTTATCGCGCTTGATGGCCTTGGTTTGGCGGTAAAATATTCCTATAGTCCAAGTCCATTCAAATGTTTATTAGCATGAGAGATAAAGACGATAAGAAAACTGATGAAAACTCTTTTAAGCTTCACATTCATTATCGTTGCCCTTTTTCTTCAAGGTTGTATTCAATCTCCGAGTACTGCGCGAAAAAGTACGGTGAAATCGGCCTCCACTTCAACAACCAATAAAAATCCTGGTTCAAGTTCACCTACTTTTGGAACAGATGAATATATTTATTGGTACACAACTGCTAAATACACGGGCACCGTCACTGTCAATAAATCATCTTCTGATGTGATCTACCTTCGCGGGAAGGCCATTCATGATTTTTTAAGTTCAAAAGATTCATCGGGCAATGAATACTTCCGTAAAAATTATTGTCTTGCTGGAAACTATACAATTTCCGCCACTGTCAAACCACAGCTTAGATTAAGGGCCGTGCCTATCTACATCACTACTTCAACGAAGGCGATTGAAAGATTACTTCGTTTAGATGTTCCTAATACCTCTGACAATACGGCCCAATGTGATTACGCTCTAGATGCTTCTACGGCCGCCGTGCTACCGAGCTTTACAGCAAAAGCGTTTTCATTTCCTCAACTTTGTACAAGTTGCTCAGGCCTAAACGCTTCAACCAATCTCGCTTTACTCACAGTTAACGGAACAGTTCTTTCAAAAGTTCCTGCAACTTCCATTGATCTCACTGGAGTCGCCTTGAGAGTTGATCTTCAATCCAACTCAACGGACAACAGCAGCTCTTGTACAAACTCGAGTTGTTCAGCAAAAGGATTTGACTGCTGTATTTCCGGTCAGTGTGTAAAAGACGGGTCAGAGAAGGCCAATGCGTCTACTGCTTATCCAACAGAATACACTCAGGCCAAAGCTGATTACTTGAAAAATCCGCTTTCATTTATTAATTACCCAAACATCTATTATATCTGTTCGAACATAGCTCACACTCCAGTTTCATCAACACCGACAACCAACCCAGTTTCAGACGCGCAAGCACGTGTCGCCCAATACATGCAGGACTGGACATGTCTATCAGACGTCGCCGCCAGTATCGGTTACAATAACTGTCGCGATTTGAATTCTTCAGGAACAGCGACGGCCTTTGATAAAACGGAAACTGCTTACAACAACATCAAGAAGAAACTAGCTATTGCCTGTGGATGTACCGCCACAGACTCTGAAATGGCAGTTAAATGTCCAGATTGGGGAATTGTTCCAGTGTATCTGGCCGGTGCTCTTCAAACAAATGCCAATATAACAGACTTCAAGTGTTATACTCCTCAACCGCCAAATCCAATTGGTCCAATTACGAATTTAAATGTAACTGTTCCAAATAGAAGTGCTCCTCATCGTTTTTATTCAACGGCCGGAACAAGCTATGATGATCTGACAGGACTTCAGTCAAAGCCATCACCTCCAACTCAAGAGGGCGATGATTTTTACTATTTAGATGAGCTGAACAAAGTAGGCCCTGTCAACGGCGCTTTCAATATCAATTCAATAATTGGGAAAATGACGATTGATTTAAGCCATGCTCTTCCGGCAAAACAAGTAACAGTAGAATTAGGGAAATCCTATATTCTTTCTGCGACTAGCGGTTACTTCACTCCGTGTACTCAATGTGCAAAAGATTTTTGGTTTCAAACATTCTCTGCTCATCCTACCAGCCAGAGAGGTGTCGGACTTCAGGCTTCTGGCTATACGACATCGCGAGATACTTATTCAGCTAACACAACTTTCGGAAACTATGAAGATACAAAATTCGGCCGCGCTTGTTACGTTCCGGTGACAATGCTTCCTCTTGCTCACTCAAAAAGTTCAAGTCTGCAAACGCAAAGACAAATGCGTTTGAAAACTCAAGCAGCTTATTATATCAACGGTTACCAGCGCGACTGGTATGGTTTTAATAAAGGCGCCTTGATTGGTTCATTTGATGGCGTGACTTGGTTTGCAATAGGTACTGGACGCAGAATCACAGCGACTTCCACAAAACTTTATCTTGCACTAAATTCTTCTTTTCTTGATTTAGCTGATAAGACAGATACGATCGTCAATATCATTCCCGATTTCTCTGCAAACACTGCAGCTGATTTTGATTATGATCCCGAGCTTCCACTCACTGACCCGAGACAAAACACTGCGGCCACTTGCCAGAAGTATCACCAGTGTGAAGTCGATGCAGATTGTGTTACTCAACTGGGCTGGGAATATGTTTGTGCTGACGTCACTCAATTAAAAACAAAATGGCCACTCTTTGATACTGATGCAAAAGAAGGGGCCAATCAGGAAAGAACAGGGTCGCTATTTGAAATTCTTCAATCGACCATCTCTACATCAAACGGCAAACGTTGTGTGTATCGCGGCCAGGGTGCTCCTTGTAAACGCAACTACACGACTCTTACCAATGAATTCAATAAAAAGATGTTGACCTGTGCTCCCAATTTTTATTGTGCAGATCTTTCGACAAATAAATTTAACGACGAGCTCGTCCGTTCTCCCAATGAACTGGACGATATTCTTTTCGGTATGGACGCCAATATTCTCGGCCGTCCTTTAAATTATGTGACTGCAAGCAAATCACTTGCTCCTGACATCGTCACAAATATTAAATACAATGCGACTTCGGCCATTGGTCTTTCAACAGCTGAAGCAGATGATTTTGGTATCTGCCGTCCAGGGCGAAGCCTTTCAACTGTCGATGTAACGGCCCATTCAAATCCCGATACGAGCAAGCGCACTGATTATATTTCACAAGTGGGTTCATGTAATTCGAGCATTACCGGATCAACAAGATTTAAAACTTGTCCTGCCTTTAATGACGATCTCAATTACATTGAATCAACCGCTGTTGATTACGACACACAAAAACAAACACAAAATGCCTGTGGTGCAGAATCCAAGCATATTTCTACAGGTGTCAACGCATTCAAAAATATTGAAGGACTTTCACTGCTGAACCTGCAAAACATCACAGCGCCGACACTTGTTCAGGATGCTTGTTTCCGTCGCGCAGGATCTGTTTGTCATACTGATCTCGATTGTGGACCAAATAAAATGCATGAAGAAGCTGTTGGTTCACTTGATATTAAGTATTTTGGTGGAACGGATGCTGAGCAATCCTATTGGAGAGAGTCGCTTGTCTGCAGTCAAGGAACGCCTGTTCCGGCCCTCGGCTCTGCTAATTATTTAAGTTACAAATTGAGCGAAAACAGATGTTGTCGTGAAATTGGAAAAGACTTTACAATGTTCACGACAGGTCCGAAAGCAATTGTTCCGGAAAATGCCGGTTCAAACGAAACACTTGATACAGGTAAATTCGCCTATAGCAATCCCTCTTCAGCTAATCGTTATTCTCGCTACACAATTTCAAAAGAACTTGCCAATTTAACAGGCTCAGTTCCAAAAGTTGAAGCGACAAAAGAACCTGCTGCGAACCAATGGCGTGTCATCAATGAAACTGGATCGCTCACTTGCTGCGGCGGTGGTTGGATCAGAAAATTTGCTGATGGGACTCACAACTGGTCTGTGCGCAATCGCTTGAGCATTGATGCCAATAACTTTAGATGTCTGAATTTTAGATCGCCTCTCGCCAATTCAAGCTACGCAAGTTATGCAGCTGATAAAGTCTGGCAAATTACTTATCAGAGAGAATACGATCAATTTTGTAAATCGCCTGATATCGGTGGTTGTATGCAGGTGCCGTTCCCGGAAACCAATGGTTTTACGATTACTCCGCCTAAATCTTACAACCCTGCCTCTAAGGCCGCCTACGATCCTTATCTTGCTTATCCTGCTGCCAATCAGGCGCGCATTGATACATCGCCAACGGCAGATCCTATTGACGGATCGACACCTTGGTACCAATTCGTCAATGCAGATGTTCCTTATCAACCGATTCCGTATTACTTCTCACCTATTCCTTACGATGTCGATCAACGAACGAATAAAGCTTACAATTTCTTCGTCGACAAAGGATTTGATTACGGTGTGGAAATGTATCTTCCGGCCTACGTTGGTTACGATACAACAGTGACTAATTCGACTTTTATCAAAAAAGTGTATATTAAATATTTTTTTGATACTCCTCGCATGCCTGAAGTAAGAGATATTACCGCGTTCAACGATGGCGACATCACCAATTGTAATAAGGTTTTTGACTTTGCCGGTGGGACAAACTTCCCTGTCGATAGTTCAATGGGAGTTGATGCCACAACCAATGAAGGCTGGTGTATCGGTCGAAGCAATAAAACAGGCAACCGTCCAGTCATGAACGTTCGCGCTGATACAAAAACAGCTGGCTTCGACTGGAAATACGCAGGCATTATCGTTGACTTCGTTCCTGTCGAAAAAAATAACCTCACTAAAGTGACTGAACCTGGGAACGCTCTTTACTACTTGAGTAAACTAGCGCGTCTTGAATTAATTGGTATTCCACAAATTACCTATGAACCACTTTACTGTAACGACAACCATGACAATTTGGTTCCTGGAATTTTCCAGACGACTGCGACAGCTCCGCTCACAACACGAGCTGAATTTAAAACAAATTCTGTCGCTTATACTTCAGTGACGAGCCCGCAAACAAAATACAACGCGGACAACTCCGGCACTACAAATGAAGCAACAAATTACGGAGCTAAGGACGATACAGGCGCCTACCGTTTCACATTCGCCAACAAACTGGATCATGGAGCGGTCTTTTCATCAAAAGATTTTACTTGCTGTACTCCACTTGGCAAAACTGGAGCTGCAGCAAAATGTTGTTCAGGCTATGCTGTCACAAGCTCTGACGGCAAATCCTCAATTTGTAAACTTCCTCCTGGAACTGACCTGAACGTCTACTTTAATAAATTTGTTTCTAGCGAAGGCGTTGGAACCGATCTTCCAGGCGGTCCGTCAAAAGGGCTGATCGTAAAAGGAACAGATGAGGAAGTAGATTTTAACGCTTATACAGGTGAACCAAAATACCGTCGTGCGACCTATGACCGCCTTGAGGCGCTCGGGGCCTCTTATTGTAGTTCCGGTAAATTTGTGACGGGAGCGGCGTTCGGTAAATTTCCACCAGAACCGTTTTCTGGCTCATATACAGTTCAATCCGGGTCGACAGGAAAACTGGAAGATTCATTCCCGGAAAGCATTGTAGACTCCGTTTTGGACTTCCAATCTGACGATCCGACAGTGGGCAAGATCCCTTTTGACAGCGGGTACAGATGGAACCATCACTACTACTGTAAGTAATCCATTTTCACTGCGATGGTTTTTGTGATAGGTTAGGCCTTAAATGAAAATCATCGCAGTTATACTCTTCTATTTAGGCTTCTCTCCAGTTTTTGCAGAAACTGTTTCGTGTTCACATCCTGAACTCTGTAAACTCGTTTCAACGATCGCCGCTGAAAATCAAATCAGCACTTTGCAAACACAGATTCTGATCAATATGACAGGCGATCCGCATGAATATGAACCGAGTACCGCAGAAATTAAATCGCTGCTTTCAACTCCTTTTTTGGTGACTGGTCCCTCTGAACTGAATCCTTGGATAAAAAAAATAAATTTTCAAAGGTCTAAATCCCCTTCACTCAAAACTATTTCTCTTCTTTTTGAAAAAAAAGAACTCGAGGCCTATCCTCGCGCCAGCGCTGAAACACTTTCTCACTTCTGGCTTTACCCGAAGATTTACTGTGCTTTCAAGGAGAGACTAACTCTCGAATTGCAAAAAGCAGGACAAAAAGTCACTTCTAAAAATTGTAATGCTTCAGCAGTTGAAAATGAGCTTGCCTCTCAAATAAAGAAAACAAAAGCTCCACTTATTTTAACTCACGATGCTCTGTTACCTCTTTTAACGACTCTTGATCCTTCTCACGTTATTGTGGCCATTAAAGGCTCCGGTCATCATGAAGAAGTTGGAACAGATGCAATCAAGAAAATGTATAAAGCGCTTGAGGCCCCCCAGGCCATCTGGATTGTCGAAACTGGCATTCATGTTCCTTCTAATATTTTAAATAAAGTAAGAAAAAACGACATCGTCATCAAACTGGATACGGCGAATTCAAGCTCAACGGCTCCTTTTTCTGTTTTAAATGAACTCATTTTAAAATTAAAAAATGCGGGTGCGTCCAAATGACCAAATCCGTTTTAAGGGCCGATAAACTTTCTTTCAGTTACGATGGAATTTCTCCAACATTGAAAGATGTTTCCTTTGATTTGCACGAAGGCGAAAGCCTCGGCGTATTGGGTCCCAATGGTGGCGGTAAAACGACTTTGATGAAAATCGTTGTCGGCCTACTCTCCCCACAGTCAGGGTCACTTTATTTTGATGGAAAAAAGGCCGACAAACACAACTATCCCTACAATAGTTTTTCCTATGTCCCTCAACACAGCGAGCTTAATTCTATTCTTCCCGTAAAAGTCAGCGAGTATATGGGATTTGCCAAAGCGATTTATCGCGATGTCACAGAAAAAGAAATTGATGAGCTATTGGATCTGGTCGGAATTCTCCACAAGAAAGAATCTCTCATTTCGAGACTGTCGGGGGGAGAAAAACAGCGAGTTCTCATCGCACGCGCTCTGGTCAATAGACCAAAACTTCTTTTACTCGACGAACCGACAAAGGGTCTCGACAGCAGTGGCCAGGATCAACTTCTTTCAATTATTGAAAAAATTAAACAACGAGATAAAACAGCAGTGATGATTGTCGATCACAATATCAATCAAATTATTCGCCACTGCCATAAAATCCTCTGCCTAAACAGAACTTTTCACTGGCATGATCACCGTGATCTTCTTACTAAAAATATTCTTGAAGATGTTTATCATTGTGAGTTTGAGCACCTATTGATTCATGAAAAAGATCTCCAGGGAACGCAATCTCATGATCATCATTTTTGCAATCATGATCACGAGGCAACAGCTGGCACCAATGATCCACACTCACTTTTAAGGAGAAAAAAATAATGATTTTTTTCCAATCTTTAAAAGATTTTTGGCAATACGATTTTCTCATCTACGCTCTCCTCGGAACGATAGCTTTGTCGATGACTTGCGGGCTTATTTCTCCGCTCATTATTGCTCGAAAAAATGCATTTATGGGATCTGCGATTTCTCATTCTACTCTGCTTGGTCTTGCCATTGCTCTCAGTCTTTTTTCAGCTGAGCAGTCTCTTTCTATTTTTTCAATGACACTGGCGATAACCATTGTTTGCACTCTCTTTCTTGCGACATCAACTTACCGTCAAAAGCTCCCCTCCGATTCAATGATCGGGATTTTTTATACGGCCACTATGGCCCTCGGAATTATTATTCACTCGCTCTTTGCTAAAAATAAAACTGATCTGCTTAGTTTTCTTTTCGGAAATATCCTCTTGCTTACTAAAGAAGACTTGCTGTTATCCGCAGGACTGCTTCTAATCACTGCGCCTTTAATAATTATTCCTTTTAAAAAATGGTTATTTCTAACCTACGATGAAGAAGGGGCAATTACTTCGGGAGTTAAAGCGCGCGTTTACCACTATCTGTTTTTTATTTTGCTCGCACTCTTGATTGTGACCAGTATTAAGCTGGCCGGAACAATTCTGATTGAAACACTCCTGCTGGTTCCGGGATTTTTTGCACTCAAATTCAGTTCAAATGTCCGTCAGGCCTTCATCGTGAGTGTCATTTTTTCAACAGTCTTTGCGGTACTAGGTATTCTCATTGCGAATGCCTATGGTTTGCCGTCAGGGGCCACCCTCGCCGTCGTTCTCTTTCTTGCTCTGGTGCTATCTCTTTTTTTAAAAAAGATTTATACTTTCTTTAAATCGTAAGTCATTTTTTAAGTAAGAGGATTTTCATGCCAAACAATCAAAACACGGCCAAAACGGTAAGTGAAAGCGCCGTTGAAATGCGCTATTTAGTTATGCCCAATCATACCAATCCCCAGAATTCCATTTTTGGTGGAGTCGTCATGTCGTGGATTGATATGGCAGCGGCGATGGTCACTGAAAGACATTCAAACCGCCCCGTTGTGACCGTGCACGTAGACGGCATCAGCTTTAAGGCCCCGATAAAAATTGGCGATCACGTACTCATCAAAGCGAGTTTAAATTACGTTGGTAAAACATCAATGCTCGTCGGCGTGAAGGTTCTTGCAGAAAATCCATTCACTGGAATTACCCGCCATACAACGACCGCATATCTGGTCTTCGTGGCGTTGGATGATATTGGAAAGCCGTTGGAAGTAAGAGGACTGATTCCCGAAACTGAAGATGAAAAACGACGCTTTGAAGAAGGACGAATCCGTATTGAGGCGATGAAGAAAAAGAAAAAATGAAACAGATTACCCTTGCCCTTTTTTTATTGATTTCGACTGCGCATGCACTCGAATATTCCAAGATAGATTTTGAAGGCTGTCCGGAAAACTCGTATTGTAAAAAAGAAACAGGGGCGAATCGCAAAAAATGGCTCGATCAACTGAAGGCCTTCTCTAAAGGCGATAGCAGTGAACAAAAAATAAATGCCTTTATTCAGTCTGAATTCGGTGTTCCTATTCCCGGCTGGGGGATGGAAGAAGCAAGCCTTCTTCCCAATATTTTAATGTGGGACTCTCCCTGCAAACAGCATAAGAATCCAGCGAATAAATACTACATCATGGAAACGTTCCGCAAAAATTTGAACGCCAATGAGTTAAAAGAAATTCCTACCTTGGTCTTCTCGCGTGCCTTAATTAAAGAAAATGGAAAAGACGCTTACCCTATTGTGGTTCCCCGTGGAGATGCTCCCCTTTTCCTAAAGGACGGGAGCCTTTATTTTCTTCGCGAAGATGAAGGAGTGTTCTACGGACTTCTCATCGACAAAGAAGGAAAACTAAAAATTGTAAAAAATGAAACCTCGCCTAATTTGCCAAAAGAAGTCGCCTGCCCCAAAGAAATGGTGACCCAATTTTTAAGAATGGCCCCAAGCACGAATTTTTACACCGGCCAGTTCTGCAAAGAGATTTGGGATAAAACAGATAAGACTTACAAGACGCTGCTTCTTGGATGGAGCTGTAATTGAAACTTTGTCTTTTTAACGTTGAAAACTTTTTCTTATTGAACTCCCAGGGCGATGCCTTCAAAAAACCTGAAGACAAAGTGACTTGGATTGCACGCACGTTGAAAGAAATTAATGCCGATGTGACAATGCTTTGTGAGGTCGGTGGTTTGGAAAGCCTCGATTTATTTAATAGTAAATACTGCAATTCCGATTACAGATGTGCTCTCAAAAAAGGAAACTCAAATCGCGGAATTGAAATGGGCTATCTCATCAAGAAAGATCTCCCTTTTGAAATAGAACATCTGGGCCACGCGGAAGACTCGATTGAGTTTAATTACGCTCATGAAGTAGAAGAAAACAGCAAACTCATGCTGAATGAATTAAAAATACCTCCTCATAAATTTTCTCGAGACATCAGCGAGCTTCGACTGAAAAAAAATGGCGAAGTTGTTCTCATCCTGCTGTTAGTTCATTTGAAGTCCAAGTGGGATCGCGATGGTTTTGACTTCAACGGCAAAGAAAGAAGAAAGGCGGAGCTGAAAGCGTTGGTTAAAACCTATAATCGCCTGCGAGCAGAGTTTAATTTTAAAGTGCCTGTGATCGTTTCGGGAGACATGAATGGGAATGCTCAGCGCGGTCGCCAAGAGCCGGAATTTGACGATCTTTATGCCCACACTGATCTTCAGGATGTCCTGGAAGTCATCAATGAACCAGATGAACGTCGCCAGTCCTTTTTTTATTTTGGTAGAGAAAACGTCAGGGAATCCTTCCAGCTAGACTATATTTTCCTTCCAAAAGAACTACAGAACCTGGTCAAAAAAGAAGAATCAGGTATTTATCTTTTCCGCGATCCCAATGGATTGCCCCTCCCTTATCCTCAGGAATCTTATCAGCGCTACGCCCTTCCCTCCGACCATTACCCTGTCGTCGCCACCCTCGATTTTTTGTCATTTTAAATTGCTCCCTTGCCCGAAAGAAGTTATATTTTGCCCTTAATTTTACGATTTTATTAAGGCTATTTTCAGTCGTAAAAAACGGCTGGCATGAGGATAAACAGAAATGGATAAAATTATCGAAAACATCCCTTGGTCAAAAGAAGATGCTGATGCCACTTATCACATCAGTCGCTGGGGCGATGGCTATTTTGATATCAACGACGATGGCCACCTTTGCGTTCTTCCCAACCAAGATGAAAACGGTCCGCGCATCGATATCGCTGAAGTCATCGAAGAGATGAAAGCGCAAAATATTCCGTTTCCGATGGTTATCCGTTTTCACGATATTCTTCGTTCTCAAGTAAAAGTTTTGAACGAAACATTCAGAAACGTTATTCAGGAAGCTGGCTATCAGGGAAAATACACGGGCGTTTATCCAATCAAGGTAAACCAAATGAGAGAAGTCGTTGAAGAGATCGTCGATGCCGGCGCTCCTTACGACTACGGTCTTGAAGCAGGCTCTAAGCCTGAACTTCTTTCAGTTCTTGCTTTCAATGATAATTTGAATGCGTTGACTGTTCTGAACGGCTACAAAGACGAAGATTATCTTCGCCTTGCCCTTCTGGGAAATAAGCTTGGAAGAAAATGTATTGTCGTCATTGAAAAATTCACAGAGCTTCACAAAATATTGAAACTTTCTCGCGAAATGAATATTGAACCAATGATCGGTCTTCGCGCAAAAATTACTGTTAAAGGCTCAGGCAAATGGTCTGACTCTGGCGGAGAAAAAGCAAAATTCGGTCTGACCATTGCCGAAATGCTGACTGCTGTTCAAATTTTGAAAGACGAAGGGTCTCTCAATTCACTAAAACTTCTTCATTTCCACGTCGGCTCTCAGGTCACTGACATCAGAACGATTAAAGAAGTTGTAAGAGAAGGTGGTCGAATCTTTACGAAACTTGTTCAACTGGGCGCACCTCTTGAATATTTTGATGTGGGTGGCGGTCTCGGAGTTGACTACGACGGCTCTCAATCAACTAGTGATTCTTCAATGAATTATAAGCTGAACGATTATGCTTCAGACATCGTTTATATTCTCAAAGAAATTTGTGATGCAGAAAAAGTCTCACACCCAAATATTGTTTCTGAATCTGGACGTGCGATTACAGCGAGACACTCTTGTGTCATCACGAACGTGATCGACAAAATTGAAACATCTTTTACAGATTACGATACAAAGAAAATGCCTGGCGAGCACAGCCTTGTTTCAAACATGCGTGATCTACTTGAAACAATCAATACTGAAAACGCTCAGGAAGTTTATAACGATGCTCTCGATTTTAAAAAAGAGTGTCTCAATGCTTTCCGTCTGGGGATTTTAAAACTAGAAGAGCGCGCTTCTTTGGAAACGCTTTTCTGGAAAATCACGAAAAAGATTTCTCAACTTTTACCAGATATGGAATTTATTCCGGACAATCTCTACGATATCGATCAAGGAATTGCTCCGCAATACCTGTGCAACTTCTCTATCTTTCAGTCAGCACCGGATTTATGGGCCATTGGACAGCTTCTGCCAATCGTTCCGATTACAAAGCTTAATATCAAACCTCACAATAATGGAACGCTTGTCGACATTACTTGTGACTCTGATGGAAAGATCAACAAGTTCATCGATATTGAAGAGACAAGAAATCTACTTCCTCTTCATGAACTGACACCAAACGAAGATTACTACATAGGTCTTTTCCTTACTGGGGCCTACCAAGACGTAATGGGAGATCTTCACAACCTATTCGGTCGATTGAATGAAGTTCACGTTTTCTGTGATGATGAAGATCCAACTGATTTTTATATTGAAGAAGTTATTAAAGGGTCTAGTGCAGAAAGCGTTCTCGCGGCCATGCAGTACAACCCTGAGGCCATGGCCTACACCATGAAGAAAAACATTGACCGTCAGATTGCCTCTGGAAAAATTAACCCGCGCGAAGGTGTTCGCCTCGTTGATTTCTACGAAGAATGTCTTAAGTCTTATACTTACTTAAAAACCTGATTACTACTAACGAGGATTTTAATATGAAACGCGGACCTGTATCAGAATTTATGCTCACTCACTACAAACACTTCAACTCAGCTTCGCTGGTTGACGCTGCTAAAGGATGGGAAACTCACCTCAACAATGGCGGTAAAATGTTCTTAACTATGGCAGGCGCTATGTCGACTGCTGAATTAGGAAAATCACTTGCGGAAATGATTCGCCAGGGAAAAATTCATGCTATTTGTTGTACGGGTGCAAACCTTGAAGAAGATATTTATAATTTAGTTGCTCACAATCACTATCACCGCATTCCAGATTGGAGAGCATTGACTGCTGATGAAGAAGAAAAACTTCTTGAAAAGGGCCTGAATCGCGTCACAGATACATGTATCCCTGAAGATGAAGCGATGAGAAAGATCGAAGGTCTTTTGAACCTTGAATGGCAAAAGGCCGATAAGGCCGGAGAGAGCCACCCTCCTCACTATTACTTCTGGCAACTTTTAAAAAATCCAGAATTCAAAAAAGAATATCAAATTGATCCAAAAGATTCTTGGATGATCGCTGCTATGGAAAAAAATCTTCCGATTTACACTCCAGGCTGGGAAGATTCTACAAATGGAAACATGTATACTGCAGCTGTTATCGAAGGACGCGTAAAGAACGTTCACACAGTGAACTCTGGTATCCAGACAATGATGAGACTTGCTCAGTGGTACACTGAAACGTCTGCCAATACATCAATTGGCTTTTTCCAAATCGGTGGTGGTATTGCCGGCGATTTCCCTATCTGTGTTGTTCCAATGCTTGAACAAGATCTTGACCGCAGAACTCCACTTTGGGGTTACTTCTGTCAAATTTCTGATTCAACAACTTCATACGGTTCATACTCAGGTGCGGTTCCGAATGAGAAAATTACTTGGGGTAAACTTGATAGAAACACTCCAAAATTTATCATCGAATCGGATGCAACGATCGTTGCTCCACTTGTTTTTGCTTACTTGCTAAACTGGTAACAAGCTGTTGCCATAACTTCCGGCAGGGAATTCTCTTCTCTGCCGGAAATATATTTTGACTCATCTTTCTCCCTCACTTTTCCGATAACTCATCTAAGCACCGGGTTTAATTCCCGCTTTGGATGAGGCCAAAAATGAAAAAGAAAACAATTATTCCTTCAGTGATCGCTACACTATCGGCGACAGTTCTCCTCGCGACTTCATGTGCAGGTCCGGAAAGTTATCAGCAAAAAATGGCCCGCTACACTCCGAAAGTTGAAGGAAAAAATATTGTTCCAGAGATTAAAACGTTCGATTTCAAGTTTGCTCAAGCAGCAACTAAAAAAGCTGGACGTGGACCCGCCTCAGTGGAACCAGCTGTATCATCAGAAAAAAAAGAAGAATTGGAAAATAATCCGACTAACAAAAAATTGTATTTTTTGACTCTCTATACTCAATACGAAACCTTGAAGAAATACTCGACAGAATTTGCAGGACCTTCCGTTTCGATTTGTCCAAATTTCCATACAAGTCTTCTCCGACACAATGAAAAGATGCCAGTCAAAGACAGCAGAGAAATGACAACGGAAGGTGGGAAAAAATTCTCTTATGACACAGCAAAATTGACTGACGAGTCCTATGTGGCAAGCAATCCTGAACTTCTTCTTCCCCTTTCAAAAGAGGAAACAACTCCTAGGGTAATTGATATTATCCGTGGAAGTAAAACGGCCGTTGGCGATTTCGCTATCAATGAAATGGTTCATAAAGCACTCGATATTCACTTGGCGAAAACCTACAGTGAAATCAGAGAACTTTGTGAATACGGAGTAAGCGACAATTATTATATTTATGAAAACTTAATCACACATATTAAGAATAATAAATTTGATGCTGATTCTTCTAATATGAACACTCTTTTAAAGACGACAGTTTTTTCAAACCTCGCCCTTGTGACATCTCTCGAAAAACAAGCGAAGGTAAAAACTCAAGGCAGAGCGATTGCTTCTGTAGATGTTGAGAAAAAACGCGGCCCATATGTCGGAGAAATCATGACGAGATTAAACGTCTCATGGGCCGGTCAGTATTTTGATTTTATCAGCGAAAAGTAAAAAGTCTGTTGCGTGAAGAAAGCACTGAGAGGTAGCTTTCTTTGCGCCCGTCTGTCCCACTCACAGCACTATCCATATCGCCAAAAACTGCAGAGTAAGCATGTCCAAGTTCATACTTGTCCATGACCTGAAGACTCTTAGGGTCGACCTGAAAAATTTCCCCAGATGTTGTGGCTACAGCGATCCCTTGTTTAAAAGGAACCATTGAAGAAATTACACCACGAGAAAGTTTTACTTTATTCAGAACATTTAAATTTTTATCTGCAAGAATAAGTTCGCCATTAGGTGTTCCAAACAGCATTTGCTCATCTTTATACGAAGGGTGGATATAAGGAGCGCGTGAAGCAGTAAACTCCCCTCTGCGAATCACTTTTCCCGTGTTCGGATCAAGCATTGAAATGGGTCCACCAACAGGTCCGATATAAACTTTGTCATTAAAAATAAAAGGAGCATTGTCGACATCGACAAATTTCACGGCCGTCGAAAGTTTTGTTTCATAAAGAAGCACGCCTTCATCCAGCGAAAGAGCGACAAGTGTTCCATCTGCAAGGCCAACCAGGACACGGTCTTTATAAACGACTGGTGTAGAGGCCCTTTGAAGAGTCGTCAGATAAGAGACGGAACGCTTGTAGCCCCAAAGGATTTTTCCCGTCTCTACATCAAGACAGAACACTTGGTGGTTACGAAGTTGAAAAAGAATACGTCCTTGATGAACAACTCCTTTCGTTTCAACGGAAGCGCCGAGGTCCACACTGTATTTAATCTTTCCAGTTGTATAATGACGAGAAATCACTCTTCCCTGAACAGTTCCATAAATGATCTGATCTTTATAAGGAACAGGTGCTGCGTGATAAGCGCTCTTATCGAGTTCGCTCCACACTAATCTTCCATTTTCAAGTTCAAAGGCCTGCATATATCCAGAGTTATTTCCCGAATACACTAGACCTTCAAAAATCATTGGCGATTGAAGAGCAATCGGCAAATTTCCTGACTCATAGGAAGGATCCATCACTTTAATCCATGCCGTATTAAAAGCACGGCTTGGCTTAGCTTCACCCTGTGGAAGATAGGTCTTAAGACCTGAGCACGAAGCCAGAGCAAGAGAACATAACAAAAGGCCGAAGAGCTTTTTCATATTTTTTCCAGCGAAAAGAGACCTAGAGTTTTGAAAGATAAAGTTTTGCAAGTTTTACGAATTCACTTTCATCTTTTGTTTTTTCCACAACGTAAGTAAAGCTGGCCTTCGCTTTTTCCTTGTTGCCCATTTTCAAATAAAGGCGTCCAAGATCCAGGTAGTTTTTTCCTTCGAAAATTTTCACTGACTGAGAATTCATTTTTTCAAGAGTGTCGATCGCTGCCTGATTTTGCCCTAGATCTTCGTAAACGACAGCAAGACGGCTTAAAATAAAATATTCAGCATAATCATTCTTCGCTGCTTTTTGTCCAATCATCAAAACTTCTAGAGCTTCATTCAAGTGAGAATGTTCCATCAACAGGTCACTTGCTTTAATAACTACAGGAACAAGACCTGCATAGTTCCCTACTTCTTTGTGAAGAGTACGAACACCTTCAAGCAAAGCTTTTGGATCACTTTTATCGTTGAACCCTTTTAGTGTTCCAGTTTCAAAAGAATAAATTTTTGTATTTAATTCTGCCTTTGATTTATCTGAAAACGTTGAATAAACCCCGAAGCCCACTACGGCCACGACGATGGCGATTAGAATCGCAATGAGTGCATTTTTATTTTTCGTGACTAAAGTCCCGACATCCCCTTCATCGAGGATTTGGTTAATATTGCGATTAGGTGTCGTTGTTGTGTCGGCCATGTTCAAACTCTGGTTAAAAGGTTTAAAAAATTGAATAAAAAAGATTCTAAAAAGCCTTTGTTAAGTTGTCAAAAATAGAGACGTTCATTACAATAAAAAAAGAAGTTCTGAATATTCGTTAACTAGATGCATCCCAAGGAAGGAAATGTATGTTTAGTTGGAAAACTCTCCTAATCCTCGCTTTTCTGTCATTTTCGACATTCTCGCTCACTGAACAGGCGTCTGCCTACGACAAAGTCAACAGATTAGGTCTGGGGATGAGCAATCAGCTGAAAAATGACTTTCCAGCGATTTCATTTAAAATGCAAAAAAACCGCTCTTTCGCCTTTGGGGGATTGTTCGGATTATCTTCAAACCCTGAAACGGGTGGCTACGGCGTAGGCCTCAAGGTTTATCGCAACCTTTTTGATGAGCCTCAACTCAATTTCTATATTGCCGGCATGGGCGCCTTACTTTCGAACAAAGAAAATCGTACAAACTACAGCGGATTTCAATTTGACCTGAGCATGGGAAGTGAATTTCATTTTTCGGGACTTCAGTCCCTAGGATTCAGTTTTGAGTTCGGAGCTTCGGCGTTTAAGAAGAAAGATTTTGTTTTTGAAACACTAGGAAACAGCTTTGTTGTTTCGGCCATTCACTTTTATCTATGAAAAAAATTTTTAGCGCTCTTTTCCTATTCACTCTCCTTGCCACTCCTGCCTTAATGCCGGCACGTGCGTTAGCGCAAGATGCGGCCAACGATATTTTTGCCGCAGATGACGATGATCTGAACGTGGGCGGAGATATTTTTTCAGATTTCACTGAAGATATTGAGAACGCCAAAGTCGTAGAAGATGAACGCTTTTATCGCTATGGACGTTTCTTTTCTTTTAACGCTTCGGTTGGTCTCACGACTTTTGATGGAAACCGTGGAATCGCCTATGAAAATCAGCCGCCGACTTTTGGAGTGAGCTTTACCTTTTTCAAAGATTTCCAAACGGCCTTGGGCCTTGGTTTGGAATTTTCAAAGCACTCAATGTTCTTAAAGGATCCGGTTTTGGGTTTTCCCAATGCTAAAAATCCCGACGGTACCGCAGCTTCACCAGGGCTCGTTGACGTCAATATGTTGCGAGTGTTTCTCTCGTACCGCTACTACATCGAAACAGCTAATCTCGGAACTGCTATCACCTACTCCAATCCTTATCTCATCGGCAGAATGGAATACTGGTATCAAACCAATAAATATGTCGATCAAACTCAGCTTCCGAAAGATGTCGGAGGCGGTTTAGGTTTTGGACTTGGTTTCGGCCTTGAATTTCCGGTAGAAATCAAAGAATCTTATATCGGCCTAGAGTTTCTCGTTCACACCGTCAATTTCCCTGACAAGAACACGCAGAAGTATGCTCCTAAAACAGCAGGAGGATATGGATTTGATAATCTTGGGGGGAATGCTTATACCACGATGGTTTCTTACGTCTTTAATTGGTAAGTGATCAGTTGGATGTTGGTTGTTGGACGTTGGATGACACGTCTACGGTTGTCCGTTAGATGACCCGTTTATAGTAAACAGATCATCAAACAGCAAACAGATCATCCAACATCAAACGTCCAACAACGAACTGGTCATCAGACTTCTTTCATTCTTTTTGCGAGTCTTCGACTCAAATCTTCACCTGTTCTGAAAATTAAGTGAATCGGCGTATTATCAAAAGCAAATTCTTTTCTCAATCCGTTCTTCAGGTAGTTTTGATAATTATCAGGAATACCTTTTGAAAGATTGGTGAAGAAAAGAAAAGTCGGTGGATTCGATTTTAACATCGAAGCGTATTTCACTTTAAAGCGTTTTCCGCCAGAGTTTTTGATAGCGACCGGGTGATTTTCCACAAGTTGGAAAACGTAGCGGTTAAGCATTCCGGTTCCAATGCTCTTGTTTCTGATCAGAATCGTTTTTTTGATGGATTCTTTCAGCTGACCAATATGACGACCGTATTTCGCTGAAATAGGAATAAGATCGCAGTAATAAAGCCACGGAACAGTTTCGCGCAGATCTTTAATCCATTCTTTCTTTGCTGCCTCGTCAGGAAGTCTATCTTTTAAAAGGTCAATTTTGTTTAAACAAACAACGACTGATTTCCCTTTTTCGAGGGCAATATCTAAGAGTCTTCTGTCCTGGTGAGAAATACCAACAGTGGCATCAATCATAAAAAGGATGATATCGCTTTCAGTGATACAACGAAGCGAGCGGTAAACTGATTGCTGCTCAATAAAACCTTCGACAGATTTCTGGCGACGAATTCCTGCGGTATCAACCAGGTGAATCGATCTCCATTGAGAGCCGGCCTCTTTTTTAGCGGAATCGACTTCATTATGAAATTCTTCAGAAATGACTTCAATTTCTTCATTAGGTAATTCTTCTGAATCATCATTGCCTAAATCTTCCAGATCTTCACTGAAGATATTTTCGTAAGTTTCTTCGTCGTATTTTTCTAATTCTTCATCTGAGAGAACTTCATCTAAATCAAAGTTTTCATCCGAATAAACTTCCTCGTCTGAAATCAATGGAGTTTCAGGAGAAAGATAGTTTTCTTCATCGTAAATGGGAACACCGGCCGTCTGCTCTTCTTCTAAGTTATAAGAGTTAGCGAGCGATTGATAAACGTCCGGGTTATTAGCGCGGAATTCTTCGTACTGTTGAAACAGCAGCGAATCGTTTTTTGCAAAGGACACTTCTTCATCCAGTTCAGAAGCTTGCTTACCGAAGAAAAGATCGAAGAAACCTTCAATCGGATCAACCGTTGTTCCTGGAATGTCAGAAACGAGCGCTCTCTGTGAACCCAATAAAAGATTCAAAAGAGTCGATTTTCCAGCATTAGGCGCACCGATCAATGCGAGTCTTGCGACTACTTTTTCTCTCGGAGTTACTCCTTTTTGCAATTGAGACATGTCTGACGTTTGCTTTCTTTCAAACTTTAAAATTTCTTTGTGAAGTTTGATTTTTAAATCAAGTAATCCCAGACCGTGCTCAGCAGACATTTTGAAAAGTTCTTCTTCTCCGATTCCCAGAGAGTAGAATTCTAATTCTTCGCCTTCTTGTTTTTCAGTGTCGTATTTGTTGACGAGAACCCAAAAAGGTTTCTTTTCCTTTCTGATGTAGTCCGCAATCATTGAATCGTAAGGCAAAACGCCTTCGCGCGAATCAACGACGAAAAGGATGAGATCACTTTCCGCGATGGCCGTTTTCGCTTGTTCAGTCATGATATTAAAAAATTTATTCATGATCTGATCGCGTTTTTTAGGAACGTTCTCTTCGATTTTTTGCGGGTAAAATCCACCTGTATCGACAATGATCGCATCTGCCGTTTCTTCGTGTGCAAGTTCAGCAAACGTTGCAATTCCGTAGTGGCGATCTCTTGTGACACCTGGTTTATCGTAAGTAATCGCCTTGTGAGCTTTCTTCATAAGGCGGTTAAAAATTGTACTTTTTCCAACGTTAGGTCTTCCGATGAGGGAAATGACCATTGAACGCTTATAATTATTCTGATCCATAGTTAGTGTTATCCTTTTTTATTTTTTGCGCCAGACGCGTGCTGAATCCTTAGCTCGCGGAAGTCCGATTTCCTCAAGAACGAAGTTGTTTTTAAACCACTTCGGAGAGACTTTTACGTGTAGGTTCAAGTGAACCGGTCCACCAGTCATGACTTCAATTTTCTTTCTTGAACGAATACCGATTTCTTTAATCATTGATCCGCTTGAACCGATAACGATCGCTCTTTGCGAAGGACGGTTCACCAGAATTGAAGCAGAAATATGAGACTCAAACGATTCTGGATCTGTTTTCGATTTTACTTCTTTATATTCATCAATCACGACGGCCACTTCGTAAGGAACTTCATCTTTTAAAAGTTCGAAGGCCTGCTCACGGATATATTCAGTAACAAAGAATCGTTGATTCTTGTTTGAAATATCTCCATTTGGATACAAGTGTGGTCCCGGCTCAGCGCGATCACAAATGGCACCAGTGAGTTCGTGAATATTTGTTCCTTCTTTATTGGAGATCAAAAACCATTTTTCAATTGAAGGAATGATTTCTTTTGCTTTTTCTGTCACTTCTGCAAGAGGAAGTTTTTCAGAATTCTCAACTTTATCAGCTTTTGTATAAACAACCCAAGTTGGTCCAAGTTCAAGATCGATATTTTCTTTGAACTCTACGAATTGAGTTAAAACATCGCGGCTGATGTCGATGAGAAGAAGATTAAGATCAGCACCTTCAGTTCCTTCTCTCGCCTGTTCATTTAAACGCTTGTTGAATTCCTGGCTCGACTTATGAAGGCCCGGAGTATCGACGAGGACAATCTCAGTGCGGTCAACTGTAAGAACACAGTGAAATTTGTTTCTTGTTGTTTGCGGCTTGTTCGTGACAACTGAAAGATCAGTTCCCAACAGAACATTTACCAGTGAACTTTTTCCCACATTTGGTGCACCCAATACGGCTACCATAATCGATTTGTTGTGGGGGTGTTGGTCTTCTAGTAACATTCTCGTCTCCTTGCTTTATAAAACCTGTTACAGGTATCGTTTTTCATCTAGCACGACCCGTGCTAATTCTTTTTCTAATTTCTTTTTTGAAGGTCCAATTCCTTCAGCCAGTTTGCGCTCCCCAATCCATAACTCAACTTTAAATTCCTGCTTGAGTTCCTGCGCTTTATAAGAAGGCAATGTCTGAAACATGGCCATCGCCAATTCTTGCAATTGGGTTTTGCTGTCAAAACTTTCCAGATTTTCCATCGCAAAAAATTCTTTTCCTGTCGTGGCTTCGTACTCACCAATAACTAACACCAACATTTTTTCAACAACATCGACCTTTTCTCCGCAGTCAAAATAGATGGCCGCGCAGAGAGCTTCAAAAGCGTCTGCGAGAATGGAGTCTTTTTTCTCTCCACCGTTTTTGTGTTCGCCTTTACCGAGGATAAGACTTTCTCCAAGAGAAATGACCTTCGCCAATTTGGCCAGTGAACTTTCATTCACCAGTGACCCTCTTAATTTTGAAAGATTCCCCTCTGATTGATCGGGAAATTTGCGATAGAGAATCTTGGCCACGATTAAATTGACCAAAGAGTCTCCCAAAAATTCCATTCTTTCGTTGGAAGAAAGGGCGAGCTCTTTAAACTCATAACAAAACGTTGATTGAGTAAGAGCAGTGATCAGAAAATTTTTATTCCGGAATTTGTAATTTATCTTTTTTTCTAAATTTTGTACTGATGAAATTTGCGTTAAGAGCTGTGAATCTAAATTTTGCAATAAGATTTTCTGTGACGCCTCTCCATAGAGTGCATCTAGCCATAACTTTATGGACGCGAATTTTTCGATTCCATTTCCTGAATATGGCATTTTGAAGGTCGTCTCTTGCACCGGGTGATCCACTAATATTGAATTGTTATAACGTTTGAGGGTTTTAGCACTCCTCGTAAAGCAAATCAATGCTGACTTTTTAGGTTGTACTATTTTACTTAGTGGGATACTATCGGCCTCCTAAAGCTTTGAAATTAGTCTCCCAACATTTTAAAAAGAGGGAAAAATAAACAATATGAGCACATTCACACAAACAACACCAACCACACAAAACACTCCCCCAATCACGATCGTGACGGGAACTGCGGTACCTGGATCTACGGAAGCAAAAACGCTTACGTCGACACCAAGTCCGGAGCTCTTTGCTCTTGAGCAAGAGTTCTATGCGAACCTTCGCGCTCAAGGGAAAAGTCAGAACACTCTAAAAAACTACAAAACAGATTTAGATTGCTTCAACTACTACTTGAACAGTGAATACGCTTCAGTAGAAGTTAAAAATTTCGATCAAGCTCTTGTCACGAACTACGGACAATATCTTGAAAAGAAATATTCTTCAGACAACTCAAGAAGACGTCGCGTTCAAGCGCTAAGAATCTTCTTTGATTTTCTTCTTTCAAAAGGTCTTGTCTCAGGAAACCCGGTAAGAAAACTTCCGACGTCTCCAAAATTTTTGGATATCCCTAGACCAACTCCATTCATCGACGTGAAAACTCTTTGGACGTACCTAGTAGAAGAGTCACATTCACAAGATAAAATTCAAGAACTTCTTTCTAAGAGAAACCAGATTCTTTTCCTTCTGATCTTTGGAGCAGGTTTGAAAGTTTCTGATCTTTCTGAACTTTCTGTGAATGACATCACTATCAGTACAAATGGTGAAGAACCTCGCGTTCTTATTCACCATCCAAAAAGAGATGCCTACACGGTTGCTCTTCCAAGAATTTTCGAAAAAGTCTACGCTGACTACCTCGTCATTCTTGAAGAGATGAAAGCAAAATCTCAAATTACTTTCGACAATCTTCTCTTCTACGCTAACCCATACAGAATTATTTCTGGCGGTTTATCAGCTCGTGGAATTGAAATTATTTTCGAAGACTACAGAAATAAATTGATGATCACTCTGACGCCAAAATCACTTCGTCAGGCGTGTATCTTCAAATGGATTCAACAGCAGAAAAACGTTTCACTCATTAAAGAGTGGCTTGGTCTTGCTCCTTCTTACGATTTGAAACTTTATTTAGAACACGCGCCGAATTTCCTTTATAACGAGGACATTCTGGAAGACATCTACACAAATTATAAAAAACAGTAAGGTTAGACCTTGGCATAAACGAAAGGCCCTCTGAATAGAGGGCCTTTTTTTTTATTTAACGCAAGCGGATTGAATTTTCAAATTACAGGCCTTTTGATTATAAGAATTGGCATCGCCTGAAATGCCCATTTTTTCCAGAAATTTACTATTTTCGTCCTTAAATTCTGGTTTGATCGTTGTCTCTGAATCTTTCACAAGAATCGCGAGCTCCGCACAGCTTTGACCATTGTTTTTCAAACACCCCTCATTGAGAGATTTCATTTTCAAATAGGTCTCTTTAATTTGTGAAATATAATTTTCAAATTCAGAACAATTCTTTCCTTTGCAAAATAACGAATCGTCTTTTGAACTTGCAAATGACGTTGAAATAAATAAAAGCGAAATCATCAATAGAGCGATCTTCATATTATGTTCCTTGTTGAATTTTAAGGATCAACGATAGATTCACCGCTGGCACGGCGAGGGCGGACTTCTTCTGGTTTCTCGTAAACAGGATAACCCAGATCGTGATCGAGGTGCCAGCGATCGAGAAGAAGTTCATCTTTTTCGATGCGATAGAAATTGAGTTCTTTATCAATATTGTCTAGGCGAAAAGCAAGTTCACGTTGCAATTTAATTTGATCATTTTTTTGAGTAAGAAGTTCATCGAGCGCCTTCGTTTTTTGTTTTTCAATTTCAGCAATACGTTGATCAAACTCTGCCGCAACTTGAATTTTTCTCTCTTCAAAGTTCCAGACATCAGAGTTGATTCCATTTAACTGAACCATATAATCTTTCTTTTTGTTCAACAAACTTGCGCGATAAACAGAAGCTTCGCGGACTCTTGTCGCAAGCTTTTGCGACTGCATTACTAGCGCTGTTCCTCTTCTGAAATAATCTTCTTTTGGAAAACACGGAAAAAGATCTTTCACATACATCACGAAGTAATGGTCTTCGATGCTTCTGACAAATCCCTGACAGTAATCGCTGTCTTTATTATTTTGTATTTTAAATTCGACCAGATCCCCTGCGCGGAAAAACTTAACATTGCGGTTTTCACTCGAGACTTTGACGATCGAAGCCGTCTGATCCCGATCCGTTACTCTCCCCGAAAAATGCGCGTAATCAAACTTAGGATCGTAAAAAGAATCAGAATCGATTCTGAGCGTTTCTTTCGGCAGTTTCAAATTTGAGACAGCTGTGGCTCCATGAGTTTTCCCCATAGAGAAAGCGGCCATCAAAAATAAGGCGAGCAATCCTGTTTTCATAAATTTTATTATAACCGATTTTTGAACTCCTCTAAACCGGTAGGAAAAACTTGTTGAATCACGGCGAAGCGAGTACCCTTGAGGGCAAAAAGGTGGCCAAAAAGCGAACTAAGAAAGCAACGATTTTTTGGCACAGTTCATATCAAGGGAGTAAAGAATGGAATTTTTTCTGGACACAGGCATAATTTCGGAAATTAGAGAAGCAGTTCAGTTGGGTATTATTGATGGGGTCACGACTAACCCTTCACTCATTGCTAAAACGGGCCGCAAGCAAGAAGACGTTATCAAAGAAATTTGCGAAATCGTCGATGGTCCGATTTCTGCGGAAGTTATCGCAACAGATCTTGAAGGCATGATCAAAGAAGGAACTGAGCTTTCAAAAATCCATAAAAATGTCGTTATTAAACTTCCTCTCACAGAGGCCGGAATCGCTGCTTGTAAGCACTTTTCGGATAAAGATATTAAGACTAACGTCACCCTTTGTTTTTCAGTTAATCAGGCCCTTTTGGCCGCTAAGGCCGGCGCTACTTATATCTCACCTTTCATCGGTCGCTTGGATGATATCGGCCACAGCGGTAATGACCTGATTTCTGAAATCCGCGCCATCTACGATAATTATGGATTTATGACTAAAATCCTAGCGGCTTCAATTCGCCACGCGGCCCACGTTCGTGAAGCAGCACTCTTAGGTGCTGACGTCGGAACAATGCCACTTTCTGTGGTCAAGACGCTCTATAAGCACCCTCTAACAGAGAAAGGTTTAGAGGCGTTCCTGGCGGATCATAAAAAAGCTAACTCTAAGTAATTAAAGCGGGAGGGAAAACAGTTTGTTTTCCCTCCTGATCTCTCTCAAATTTCTCCGGTTCGGTCCGATAATGGAGGAATGAGACACCTGCCGTTTCTTCTTCTCATTTTATTCGCTTTCCTCTCTTGTAAAAAACAGGAGTCGGGAACTCAAAACTCGTCTTCAACGCCCAATTTTACGGGAAATTCTTGCATCATCGGAAAATGGGTAACGACAGCTCCACCAATAAATTTGAAAATGTCTTCTGACTTTACGTTTGCGGCCGGAGAGATTGACGGCGCCACAAACTACAATCCGCTGGAGAGAATGGCGAAAGTTTGGAACGATGCTGTCTCACCTACCAAAACTCTTTTCCAGTTACCTTTTACCAGTACGACAAACACGGGTTATGCATCTCTTGGGGCCTTTAAAGATCATGAATTTGGAATTTATAAATCGAATACTTGGTTTGCAGGAGTGAGCACTAGTGCTCTCGCTGTCACGCAATTTTTTGGGACTGTGAAGAGTGATCCCTCTCTCGGAACTTATATCAATCTCACCGAGGCCGATATCATTTTCAATTACAATAATTTTGGATTCACTTTTAACAGTGGCTATTACGATTTACAGACAGTGGTTTTGCACGAGATGGGACACTTTCTTGGGCTTTGCCATGCACCCGATACTGCAAACCCACCAATCTCGATCATGGCCCCTTATTATTATTCAACACAACGGACTCTAAAAACCTACGATACGAATAAAATACAGGCCCTGTATTTGAACAATCAAAACTTAGCGGCGATATCGACTAAAACAAGCGTAAACGCTCTTTCAACTCCAGTGGGAACTGAGGTCAAGGGAATCGTTGAGCTGAGTGCGAATGGAAATTGTCGTCACTTTATCAATGGGAAGCTCGTCTACGAACACAAAACAGACTTGAGCAAATTCCAAAGACCGAGTTGGTATAAAAACTTAACCAAATAAAAAAAAAGGCTTCCCGAAGGAAGCCTTTTTTATTTTCATCTTTTTAATTCTTAAAATTATTTTTTCAAAGAATTTTTGATTGCAGTGAAACCAGCGAAGTCAGTAGCCGCGATTTCAGCAAGCATTTTTCTGTTCAAAGTTACGCCGTTTGCTTTAAGCGCGCCAATGAATTTTGAGTATGATGTATCAAGAGTTCTTGCAGCAGCTGCAATTCTTACTACCCATAGTTTTCTCATATCTCTCTTAAGAAGACGTCTTCCGATATAAGCGTAGTGAAGAGCGCGTTTAACCGTCTCAGCAGTGTGCTTATATTTTGTTCTTCTATCAAAGTGGAAACCTTTAGCAAGTTTCAAAACTTTGTTTCTTCTTCTTCTAGCTTTAAATCCTCTTCTTACGCGTGCCATCTTTTACTCCTGTAACGATTTCTGGGGGGACATTCTTTGCGTTTATTCAACTTGCCACTTAGGCCCAAATCTCTGTCTTATAATTATTTTTTTAAATACTAGAATGCGTATGGAAGCATTCTTCTTACTTTTTCGTGCTCAGATTGGTGAACTAGTGCTGGTCCGCCTGCTCTGTTTTTTACTTTTGTGCTTTTGTGCTCAAGTTTATGTCTAAGACCACATCTGCTTCTCTTCACTTTACCTGTACCAGTTACGCTATATCTTTTCGCAGCTGATTTTCTTGTCTTCATTTTAGGCATGGGAGTCTCCAAAATTCTTAAAATTGTAATAGCTTATAATCGTCTAACAAACTATGTCGTATTAATTTTCTACTTAAAATTTAGTTTCGAGTTGGAATATTTATCAAAAATATCGTGGGATGTAAAAGCTTTTCCTTATTATTTTCACATCATTCGACAAGAAAAAGGGCCGTCGAGCGGCCCTTTTCCCCAATATTGACTTACTCGTCCTTCTTTTCGTCTTCTTGTTTAGGGCCCTTCTTCACCGGCTTCTTAACTGAAGCTACGATCGCGATGATACGGTTCCCCATCATTTTTGGCTCTGATTCAACGACTGCGCCCATTTCTACGATCTGAGCGATAATACTCTTGAATTTTTCCATTCCGGCGTCTCTGTATGACATTTCGCGTCCGCGGAACTGCATAGAGCACTTAATCTTATCACCGTCGTCGATAAATTTCTGACAGTGGTTAAGCTTCGTTTTTAAGTCACCGATATCGATATTTGGCTTAAATTGAATTTCCTTCAACTGGATAACGATTTGTTTCTTTTTCGCTTCCTGGGCCTTTTTCTGAAGTTCATACTTGTATTTACCGTAGTCGATAACTTTAACGACCGGAGGTTGTGCCGTCGGGCTGACTTCAACAAGATCTAGACCTAAATCTTCCGCAATTCTTCTCGCCTCGGCCATAGAAACAACACCGTAAGCATGCCCATCTTCACCTAGAAGACGACACTCCGGAATTCTAATTTGTTCATTGACTCTCGGGCCTTGATTTTTATTCGAAGAGAAAGAAGAGCGCTGGAACTGGCCTTGATTTTGATTGTCTTTAATATTTAACCTCACGTGTTTGAGTCTATAACGCTAGACTCTTAAGTTATGATAACAGATTTTGACTATAATCTTTTTGCCTGAAAAAATGAAGACCTATTTTTTCCTCGTCTAACACCAGGTGGGTCACGTCGTGAAGTCGATTTTCCCCCACGCTTAAAGCGGCGCGAATTTTGGCAGCCGCTGCCAACACTGATTCAAAATCCAAGGTGAAGACATCTGCGTCTGAAAAGTCATAAACGTAGGAGTCCACCCCTTCAAGGTCAACTAATGTCAGGCTTTTTTGATCAAGATTGCGAGGAACACCCACGACTTCCACCATAAGGCTCAAATCGCTGCCCCTATTTTCAATGATGGTTTTGCGCCCGACAATCTGAAACTGGGTCGACAAAGCAATCGTTTCTTTTAACTGCGCAAGTTCAGTCATCCAGTCATTTGGATGAGAAAGCGGCGCCGTTTTGATAAAACGGCGTCTTCCCTGTTTCATTTTTTTGAGTTGGATATTCACTTTAATTCAGCAAGTTGATGGAAAGCTGGCCTGAAAGATCGGATTCGATCTTCGCCAGAGTTTCGTCCAGTTTCGTCTGATCGGCCACGGTGTAAAATCCTGCATTGGATTCAACAAGCTTGGAGTGAATAAAAAATTGCAAAGACGATTTTGAAAGAGGAACAGAATAACTTTCGGCATACTTAATAATGCGACGAAGTTTTTTCTCTGCCTCAAAGACTTCTTTGTATTTCTTCAGGAAAGTCTCCATCTTGAAACCTTCTTTATATTCTTTAGTCGAAAGATCTTTAAGGGCCAATCCACATACATAGTACGCTTCAAGAAGATAATTAAGTGAGCGGGCAAAGAGACCTACTTTTTGCAAAATGAGATAAAGCTCTTTATGCGAAAGTTCCACACACTCTTCCAGCGTCGTCACCGGTCTTCCAATCGCATCGCTAACGATATCAAGTGTAAGATGGAAAACTTCTTTTACTGTGGGAAGATAAAATTCGTGAGTCAGCTGCTTTCTTTGAACAATGAAAAATTTCTTCAGATCTTCCACTGTAGTGATATGACCAGAGAAAAGATTCACCCATCCCATATGCACAATCCACGGAACGAGGAAGTGATGAAGAATGGTATTTTTAAAGTAAAGAATTTCTTTACGACAATCGTCCTTTATAGAATAGAAAACGTGTTGAGTGGTCGTATTGCCGATCACTTCAACTTTTTTATTTCCAATTAAAATATCAATTGAGCGCTCGAGAGATTTTTCCAATTGGTCTGGCGTGATTGATTCAGTGATCGGCACATTGAATTTTTCGCAATAAGCGACAATGTGGCGGGCCTTCGTTAAAATTTCTTCCCACTTGAGTGCCCCTGACGATTCATCGAGAAGAATCATGGCAAGCAGTGAAGTCGGAGTCACGCGCATATTTTTCCCGACTTCTAGAAAGCATTCAAACGCGAGCTTCTGAGTCTGAGTTTTTAAATCAGCGCCGCTTTCCAGATTTTCGGGGGCATCAATCGGTTTCCCAAGATTGATATGCACATTACCGAACTGGTAAGATAAAAGTTTCACGAGGCCGAAAACCTGCGCCGCACTTTCTTTCTTCTTTTTAGCACCGTCGAGTTCTTTGGCCAGTGATTTTTGTTCTGGAACGTATTCGTGGACAATTGACACTGGGATAAACTGCAAAGGCTTTCTTTGATCGGCCGGAATGGCGGCGTGAGCTTCGATCAGCATTTGGTATAAACCATAGCGAGGAGGAAGAAGTTTTCCCGTGCGCGACCTTCCCCCTTCAAAGAAAAACTCAATCGGGTTCCCTTTCATAAGCATGTAGTACAGGTAAGCTTCAAGAGTCAGTTTATAAAGTATGTCATTGGCAAATGTTCGTCGGATAAAGAAACATCCCGAACGTCTAAACAACGGACCGATCGGAAAAATATTGAGATTGTTTCCACCGGCCACAAAAAGGGGCGACTGATATTTCTTGAAGTAAACGTAATTGATTGCCACATAGTCGGCGTGCGACTGATGATTGGGAACAAGAACGATATTTTTTGTCTTCGACAGTTCTTTTAAATCGAGACCGTGATCGTTGAAATTGATTCCATCGTAGAGTTGAGAGAGTGAAGCATCCAGAAATTTCTCAAACGTTTTTAAAAACGGCAGTGAAAGTTCCGCTCTGATTTCTTTTAGATTTTTGAGCGCTTTTTCCTTTTCATCTTCCTTGCTGCCTACGCGGTCGCGAAGCTTTGGATAACTCAGGACAATTTCTTCCATCTCTTTAAAATTATCAAAAAGATTGGGGATGCCACCGAAAAGTTCAGTCACTAATTTGAGGCCGGATGCTTTAGGCATTATCTCACTCCGTGAGGTTTACTTTCGCTCATTCCAGATGCTGTCATTTGAATGAATAGAGCGTTTTCACTCATCGCCGGAATATTATCGACTCCAAGATAAGTCATCCCGGAACGAAGTCCGCCCATGAGTTCTTCGATAACGTTTGCGACACTTCCTTTACAAGGAATCATTGTCGATTCACCTTCTGCGGCCATGCCTTGAGGCATCTCGCCTCTCCAAGACACCTGAGCTGCCTTCGAGGCCATCCCACGGTATTGTTTCATCCCGCCTTTAAGTTCCCCCGGAGTTTCCAGAGTTCCTGAAACAAGTGAACCAACCATGACTGAGCTTGCACCAGCAGCGAGAGCTTTCACGATATCGCCAGAATTTTTCAAACCACCGTCAGCGATAACTGGAATATTGTGTTTTTTAGCCACACTTACGGCAAGAGCAATCGCCGTCAATTGGGGAAGACCGTGACCTGTAATGATTCTTGTCGTACACATTGATCCCGGGCCGATCCCTACTTTTACAGCGTCAGCGCCTCTGTCGATCATGCGTTTTACACCGTCAGCAGTGGCCACGTTTCCTGCAATAACATCGACGTGTGGATATTTCTTTTTTAAGTAATCGAGAGTTTCCATCATCATAATAGAATCGCCGTGAGCGATATCAAGTGTGATGATCTGAACGCCGGCATTGACAAGAACGTCTGCTCTTTTCATGCCTTCTTCTTTGACACCGATACTTGCAGCAATCGGCGTTTTTAAATTGTGTTCTTTTAAATATTTTTGAATCGACTTCACCATGTCCACTTGTTCTTGCTCGTTCATAAAACGGTGAAGTGAACCGATCCCACCAAGTGAGGCCATGGCACAGGCCATTTCCGCTTCAGTGATCGTATCCATATTGGCCGTGATGACCGGAAGATCAATTGTGTGATTTTTGGTAATTTGAGTTCTTAAGTTAGGATGTTTTCTTGAAGAGATTTCTGAATAACGGGGAACCAGTAAAACGTCGTCGAAAGTCAGTCCCAGGTTGCGGTTTAAAATCTCAGTGGCGGTAAACATCAGTTCCATTTTCTTCTACTCCAGTAATTTTGTGTGACATAAAAAGATAAACTAAACCACTCAGTGGCGCAAACTTAATGCATAGCTTGTTGCGAAATGGACCTGAAAATTTAGTGTGTCGTGAGTTTAGCGAAGAATATCGGAAGGAGAATATAAAGGATGACATCGCGAACGAGATAAAAGAGGAAAAAATAAACAAACGCCTTTGGGCCTTTTTCCCATAATTTTTCCAGCCCCAGGTACTGCGCTTTTTTGCTCATGGCGACCATGAACTTACTTTTACCGTAATGGCGAAAGAAAAAACTGATGGAGTGATCCACCTTTTTATCAAAGGCCAAAAAAGTTTCCTTTAGAGGAGCGGGAATGAGATTCATAGGGCGACCATATCAGAGAATGATTGCGAGAAAAAGCTGATTTTCGTTAACTTTTGACCTGATTAATCTCTTGTATAAAAAGTACTGGTTTCTACATTTTTATGACACTTCTCTGATCAAAACTCGCTAAACTCAGCGCATATGATCGATAACTTAACTGTCATTAACTTAAAAGCTCAGTCAAAAGTCCGCCCAACGAATGGCGAGGTTTTTGTCTTAAAGACGTGTCAACGCACGCTGATTTTGGGCTTCGGGAAGCTTCCTTTCTACCACCTCGAAGATCAAAATGATATTCGCGATATGTATAATGGACAGCAGGCCTATATTTTCCTTCTGGAAACGATTTGCGGACTAAAATCTGAAGTCTTAGCTGAATATGAAGTTGTGGGTCAATTTAAGGAAGCTTATCAGCAATATGTTCAGCTGCCGTTTAAGAAAAATCATATTCTCACTTTAATGGAAAAGTTGTTCCAGGATTCTAAAAAAATCCGCACTGATTATTTAACAGAGATAGGACAACTCACCTACGCCGGTATTGCGAGAAAGCTCATTCACTCTCGCTTTTGTGACGGCGATGTTCTCGTCGTTGGTTCTGGCTCTCTGGCCGAAGATCTGGTGAAACTTTTAAAGAAAAAGCACCGCGTGTTCATCTCTGCGAGAAACTCGGAAAGAGTCGCAGCTCTGGCCATGGAACACGGGCTTGAAATCATCGCTTGGCGCGATTACGACATCTATAAAAAATTTAATTCAATCGTTAATACCATCGGAACAGAAGAGATTCTCTTCGATGAAGATTTCTTTCATTCCTGGAAACAGTCCCTCCCTACAAATGACCGTGACTCAAAGCTCTTTATTGATCTCGGCTCTCCGTCTGTGATAAATACTCACTTATCGGAAGCGGATGGGGTGCTACGTCTGGAAGATATTTTCAGACAGAGTGCTCAGATGAATATCGAGAAAATGGAAAAAATTGCGCGCGCAAAAGTGGCCATCGTAAAACTTTGCGAAAACCGCCGCCACGCTTTTTCTTTAAGTCACCCATTTGTATGGGAGGAGTTACAACTTGCCTGAAAAAACTAAACGCCAATATAAGATTGGAACGCGTGGAAGCCTCCTCGCCCTCACTCAATGCAATCAAGTCAAAGATGAACTCGAACGCTTAACCGGCGATGAGTTTGTTCTGGAAATTATCAAAACACAGGGAGACATGATTCAAAATGCTCCATTGTGGCAGCTCGACGGAAAAGATTTCTTCACCAAAGAACTGGATGAAGCTCTTCTTACTGGTCGCGTGGATCTCGTCGTTCACTCTTACAAAGATTTAGGCTCTGTTCGTCCAGAAGGGATTGCTCTTGCGGCCGTCACGAAAAGAACTTATGCCAACGATATTCTTCTCATTAAAAAAAGTACGATTCCTCTCTTAAAAGACAGAAAGGAATTTGTTGTCGGGACATCTTCGCCAAGACGTATGGTGAATCTTGAAAAACATTTTGCTCCTTTCATTCCTTTTGGGGCCCACTTAAAAGTCACGCCGAAAGTTCTTCGCGGAAACGTAAACACAAGAATTGAAAAATTAAAAAATGATGAATTTGATGCCATCGTTCTCGCTCTTCCAGGTATTGAAAGACTCGCGCTGACAGAATCATCGCGCGTTCAATTGGAATCACTGCTTTCAGGAATGACTTTCATGATCCTTCCGCAATCAGTCTTCCCTTCTTCGGCCGCGCAAGGCGCGCTCGGAATTGAATGCCTGCAAAATCGCAGTGACAATGGAGCGCTTTGGAATAAGTTAAAAAAGATGGAAGATAAAACAACTGTTGAAGAAGTCTCGCGCGAGCGCAAGGCCTTCAACCAATACGGCGGCGGATGCCATCTCGCTGTCGGTATCAATGTAAAAAGCATTGATGGATTTTATCTGCACAATCACCGCGGCGTTTTAAATGATGAAGCGGTCTCCATTACAAAACTCGAAGGCAGAGATCTTCCAGAATTTTTTATGAAACCAAAAGTTTTTCATGGTCTTCAAGGCGATGACAAACTAGTGAATAAAATTGTGAATGACGTCGATTTAAAACATAAACATGTTTATGTCACAGGCAAGCACGTTCTTCACGTTGTGAAAGAGCAGCCGGATTCGCTGTGGGCGGCCGGGGCCAGAACGATGAAAGATCTAGCGGCCAGAGGCTTTTGGGTAAATGGTGCTTCAGATTCATTGGGCGATGATGAAATTTTGCGCCTGAGAGCTGGAAAGGCCATTTCACTTATGGTCAATACGACAGATGAACTCGCAGTCCTGACCAATGATTTAGGAACATCGACTGTCGGAAAAGTTATTGAATGCTATACGAGAAGACTGGAAGAAAAAACAACTCCGGAATTCGACGAAAAGATCAACACGACAGAAGTTTTTTTCTGGGCGAGTTTCTTTCAGTACCAGGCCTACGTCGCTAAGTATCCTCAGATCATCAATCGCATTCACGTTTGCGGGCTTGGAAAAACTTATCAGCACTTTAAAGAAAAAAATATTAACGTTCTTCCGATGGCAACCATGGAAGAATTTAAAACTTGGACTCAAACATGAACCAAAAAGAACTTTTTGATCTTTCAAAAAAACTCGTTCCAGGCGGCGTGCATTCGCCAGTAAGAAGTTTCAAAGGACTCACTTCGACTCCGCGTTTTTTTAACCGCGCAGAGGGAGCCTATATTTACGATGTCGACAATAAACAATATGTCGACTTCTGTATGAGCTTTGGTCCGCTCATTTTAGGACACAGAGATCCTGTCGTTGAGAAGGCCCTCCATACAGGTCTTGAACACGGCTGGAGCTACGGAGCTTGTGAGCCTTATTCTCTTGAACTCGTGCAATTTCTTTTAAGCAAACTTCCGCACGTCGAACAAATGCGTTTTGTGAATTCGGGAACAGAAGCTGTCATGACAGCACTCCGTCTTGCTCGCGGTGTGACCGGAAGAAATAAAATTATTAAATTCAATGGCTGTTACCATGGCCACGTTGATTCCATGCTGATTAAAGCTGGTTCAGGACTTGCCGGTGAAGCTGAAGCTTCTTCTGCTGGCGTTCCTGCCGGCGTTGCTCAAGATACACTCATTCTTGAGTTGGGAGATATCGAAGGCGTTAAGCAATGTTTTAAAGATCACAAAGATCAGATTGCCGCGATCATCATTGAACCCCTTCCTGCAAATAACGGTCTGATGGTTCAACCACTCGCGTTTTTGAAATTCCTTCGCGAGATCTGTGATCAGACTTGTGCCCTTCTTATTTTCGATGAAGTTATTTCCGGTTTCCGTGTAGCTTTCGGTGGTATGGCAGAAAAAACGGGAATTAAACCTGACATCGTCACATTGGGAAAAATTATCGGCGGTGGTCTTCCTGTCGGTGCTATCGGTGCTTCTAAGTTCATCATGGAGCATTTAGCTCCTGTCGGGCGCGTTTATCAGGCCGGCACACTTTCGGCCAACCCACTTGCGATGGTCGGTGGTCTTGCAACGTTAAAACAAATGACTCCGGAAAAATACGCTTTCATCGAAGGACAAACTGAAAAAATCGTGAAGCTTTTAACAAGCTGGATGCACAACTATAACGACGGTGAATTCGCGATGTTCAAAGTGGTTCATTACTCTTCTCTTTTCTGGATTGTTCCAAAAGAAAAAGTGGAAAAACTTTCAGACATTCCGGCAAACCTCACAGAAAACTTCAACAAATTATTTGAAGTCATGCTTGAGCGTGGCATTTATCTTGCGCCAAACGCTTATGAAGTTGGTTTCGTGAGTGCCGCTCATACTGATGAAGTGATCCGCGATCTTGAACACAGACTGGAGCACAGAATTCAGTAATGAAGATCAAAAATCCGGTTGAAGATTCATCGCGATGGCTTTTTTTTCTATCGCTCATCTGGGCGCTGGTGCTTTTTTTCATCGGCTCCTGGTGGATTTATCTTCTTTCGAATTTTGAAAATATTCTTGCCCACACTGAGCGCATCAGAATTACCAAAATGATTTTTTGGGAAGGCGGAAGCTTTCTCCTACTACTCATTTTGCTTTCTGTTACACTACTCATTCTCTATGTTCGCAATCAAAGTAAAACACGCGCCCTCCAAGCGTTTTTCGCTTCACTCACGCATGAACTGAAAACTCCTCTTGCGAGCATTCGACTGCAAAGTGAAGTCATCAATGAACTTCTTGCGGCCAAAAATGATGCTTCATTGAATAAACTCTCGGCCCGCTTGATTGAAGATACAGGCAAACTAGAGACTCAAATGGATAAAATCCTGCAGCTCTCTCGCATTGAACGCGGCGGAGAACTCAATCTGACAACTCTCAAGTTGATTCCTTTTATCAAAAACATTGTGAAAAAACTTGGAATCGATATTGATGTTCAGATTGAATCAAACAATCCCAACGTCGTTGTTGTGGCAGATGAATTTGCACTGGAAATTATCATCAAAAATCTTCTTGAAAATACCCGCAACCATACATCGTCTAAAAAAGTGAATATTAAAATAGAAGAGATGGGAAAAAGCGTTCACATGCTTTATGACGATCACGGTGAATTTACCGGCGACAAAGAAAAACTGGGAACTCTCTTTTATAAATACAATTCCAGCAAAGGCTCTGGCATCGGACTCTACCTTTCCAGTAAACTGCTTGCAAAAATGAAAGGTGAATTGCGCATTCACGGCGATAAAAATCTTCTCTTCTCCCTCAAACTTTCATCAGGAGAAGACAGCAATGCTTAATATTCTCATTGTGGAAGATGAAACGAATTTGGGCATCACACTCGAAGAATATCTTTCGGGTCTGGGCCACAAATGCGCCTGGGCGAAAAATGGTGTAGAGGCCATGGCCCTATTTCGCACAAATCGTCCTGGATTAATTTTGATGGATATCGGTCTACCCGATACCAACGGACTCGATCTCGCGGTTCAGTTCAGAAAAGAGCGAAAAGATTTTGTTCTCCTTTTCTTATCTGCACTGAATGATCCTGAAACGAAGGTCAATGCGTTTGAACTGGGCGCTGAAGACTACATTACAAAACCTTTTGCCTTAAAAGAGCTCACGATGAGGCTCGATCGCATTTTAAAAACGCAGACGAGCATTGAAACGCTTCCTGAAGAAATTTCTCACGGCGCTCTCAAAATCTGGTTTCGCCGCTATGAAGTTCAGGATGCTGATGGCCAAATACTCGCCCTTTCACAAAAAGAATGCGCCATTCTTGAACTCCTCTACAAAAGACAAAACGAAGCAGTTCCTCGTGAAGAAATCATTGAAAAAATCTGGGGTGAAGATAAATTTCCTTCAAACAGAACAGTGGACAATTATATCGTCAAGCTTCGCAAATGGTGCGAAAGCGATCCTGCCCACACTCTCGACATACAAAGTATCAGAAGTATCGGTTACAAACTCACAATTAATAAATAGGAAGCACTATGGGATTATTTAACGACAGATTAAAAAATGCAGACGGGACAACACAAGTACCAGTCTGGTTTATGAGACAGGCCGGGCGCTATCATTCACATTATCAAAGTATCAAAAAAGATTCTGATTTTATGACAATGTGTAAGAATCCAAAGCTTGCTTGTGAAATCACCATGGGCCCTATCCGCGATTTTAATTTCGATGCGGCGATTTTATTTTCAGATCTTCTCTTTCCGCTTGAGCAGCTGGGGCTAGGATTAACTTATAATCCAGGGCCGCTTCTGGAATTCAAACTAGAAACTCCAGCAGACGTAAAAAAATTAAAACTCATTCAAGAATCAAACGCGTATTACTCTTTTCAAAAAGACGCGACAAAACTTCTTCGCGCGGAACTTCCAGCGACAAAATCTCTTCTTGGCTTCGTTGGCGCTCCATGGACGCTTTACACTTACGCTGTTGAAGGATCGCACTCTGGAAATTTAACTTCTTCTAAAAAAGGATTTTATGATGGACGCTGGAAAGGCTTCCTCGATATTCTCCTCCCTGCTCTACTCACTGAAATGAAAGTTCAGGTTGAAGGCGGAGCTGATACTGTTTGTTTATTCGACACTGCTGTCGGTGAACTGATGCTCGCAGACTTTAAGGAATTTATCGTTCCTGTTTTAAGACAAGTCACTGCTGAATTTAAGAAAGCTTATCCTGATAAGCGAATCGTTTACTATTCAAAACTTACAAACATGAATTACCTTCATGCGATTGAAGATAAAAACATTGATGTCCTTGGAGTCGACTGGCGCGTATCTTTGAAGCAAGCTCTTCATGAACTTGGCCGCGATTATATGATTCAAGGAAATATTGATCCTAGTTACCTTCATTACGACTGGCCGATTCTTGAAAAGAAATTAGAACAATTCTGGGGTGAGCTCGTTGATACAGGACTTCCGCTCAACAAATGGATCTGTGGTCTTGGCCACGGTGTTCTTCAGCAAACGCCTGAGGAAAATGTCCGTCGCACGGTTGAGTACATTCACAAAAACTGGAACTACTAACAAAAAAGGCCGCTTTCGCGGCCTTTTTTTATTTCCTAAGCACCAACGATATTGATACCTGAGTCTACGTAAAGAACTTGTCCGGTTACACCGTGAGAAAGTTTTGAAGCGAGATACACAGCTGTTCCGCCAACGTCGTCTTGAGTGACGTTTTTGCGAAGAGGAGCTTTTTCTTCGATTGTTTTTAAGAAGTCTTTCAGACCTGGAACGCCAGAAGCTGCAAGCGTTCTGATTGGACCTGCTGAAATACAGTTCACGCGAATGTTTTGTGGACCTAGATCATCAGCAAGGTAACGAGTACTTGCTTCAAGAGCGGCCTTCGCCACACCCATGACGTTATAGCCTTTGAGAACTTTAACTGATCCATGGTATGTCATCGCGATCACTGAAGCATCATCATTAAGATTTTCTCTTAAAGTATTGCAGAGACCGATAAGTGAGAACGCTGAAATATCGCAGGCCATTTTAAAACCTTCGCGAGATGTTTCAACAAAGCGACCTTTCAAATCTGTTTTGTCTGCGAATGCCAGTGAGTGAACAAGAATATCGAACTTGCCCCACTTTTCTTCAATTGTTTTTTTAAGAGCAGCATAGTGTTCGTCGTTAGTCACATCCATCTCACAGATAAAATCTGCACCGACTTCGTTTGCTAATGGCTCAACTCTTTTTTGAAGGTTGTCGTTTAAGTATGTAAGAGCAACGCTTGCTCCTTGTTCTTTGAAAGCTTTTGTAATTCCCCAGGCAATCGACATATCGTTTGCGACACCAAGAATAAGTGCTCTTTTCCCTGTAAGAAGGCCCATAATTACTCCTCAAATCATAATTTTCTAAAGAAGCAACAACTGTAATAGGTCAGTCCGTCATTGTCTAGTTTTTAGGAAGTTCGCAGTATCTGATGCGTCTGCGCGTAATGCTATGTCTTGAAAATTATGGTGTGAAAGATGAAATTACCGAGGAGGATTTATGAAATTTGCTCTTTTGATTTCTGCCTTTTTCACTCTCTCTTCTCTCGCCTTTGCCGACAGTGCGGCCACTCTTACTTGCACAGGCAGTACGATTGTCCTTACTGAAGTCAGTCCTTATCTAGGAGAGAATTCTCCTTATTCGCAACGATTATTTATTTTAAAGGCCAAAGAGTACGGGACTCTGAATTATTATTCGGCCTTTTTTCTCGACGTGAAAGAAACGAGCGCCCCTGCTAAAGGAGTCGTCATCATCGGCAATAATCAAAATGGTGGCTATTTTACGCTCAGAACAGATCAACCGAAACAGGCAGATAATGGTCCTGTGATTCATGAAATTTCTAAAGGGCATTTGAGCTTTTTTCATGGACCACTCAAAGGTCATGAAGCAGTGACTTGTGAAAAACAATAATTAGTTTGGATCAACTAATTCGGATCAACTAATTCTGATCAAAAAGATAGCCGACGGAGCGAACACTCTTAAAGTGTTTGGGATTTTTCGGATCTTCTTCAAAATATTTTCTAAAACGGACGATAAAATTATCGAGGGTTCTGGTAGTGACTCCACGGTCATACCCCAGGGCCTTCTCTAAAATTTCTTCTCGGGTAAGCGGCATATTGGGATTGAGAATAAAAATTTTCAGAATTTTTATTTCCTGCAAGGTCAGATCGAAAGTTTCTTTAGCTGTTTTTCCCTTCAAATTTTTGAAATCGATTGTGTTCGATCCAAAAGTAAAAGATTCAATCTCAACTTCTGTACTGGTTTTTTCTGCAACAGTTTGATTATTTTGTGACCAGATGGCCCGAGTCAATAAGCGATCAACTCGCAATAGGAATTCATCGAGATCAAAAGGTTTTGATAAGTAATCATCAACGCCGAGGCTGAGGCATTTAATTTTTTCTTTGACCTGATCTTTGGCAGAGATAACGAGAATGGGAATTTTTACATCTCTTTTTCTAATTTCTGTAATGACACCAATCCCGTCAATTTCCGGCATCATGAGATCGACAATCACAAGATCAGGGGAAAACTCTCGCCACCAATTGAGACCTTCGAGCCCATTGACTCCGATAGCGACCTCGTGGCCAAGCATTTTAAGATTGAGTTTGATCGCTTCGGCGATATGTTTTTCATCGTCGATGACTAATATTTTTTTGCCTTTATTAAGTGTCTGTATCATACCGTTCCGTTTTGATTTTTGAGAGTTAACCTGAACACGCTTCCCGCGCCCGGTCCCCTGCTGATAGCATGTATTTCACCTTTGTGAAGACGGGCTATATTGTGAACAATATAAAGGCCAAGTCCAGAGCCTTTGGTGCTTTTACCGACTTGATAAAACTTTTTGAAAATCTTTTTAACTTGCGAGCGATCGAGTCCGATTCCGTTGTCGCGGAAATCGATGATCACATTTTTTCCTTCGGTCGAGAGTTCTATTTCGACCAGTTTTTCTTTTGATTTATTGTAAATGAGAGCGTTGGTGATGAGGTTCATCATGAGCATTTCAAAAAGGGCCGTATCGATCGGCATCCAAGCTTCTTTGATATGAGTTTGAAAAGTCACTTTGCCTTCTTCAAAAAGATGAGGAGTGTCTTCCAAGAAGTTTTCAATGAGAGCGACGAGGTCCTGGCGGACAAAGTCGGCCTTGAAGTTTCTGTCTTCCAGTCGTCCCAAATTCAGAATCCGATTAACGTTGTCGGAAAGACGCAAAGTATCGCGCTTCATATACTCGAGGTACTTGAGTTGCTCATCGCGCGGCAGATCGTGTCTGGAGAATGTCTCCAAGAAAAGTTTGAGCGAAGCAATCGGTGTTTTTAATTCGTGGGTAAAACCATTGATGAAGTTTTGTTGAAGTCGGTAGAGCTGAATCATTTTTTGGTAGTAAATATAAATAATCAGAAGGCCTGTGAGAATAACAGCGACTAACAAAGAAAGAATCAGAACCAAAACCCAAGTTTCTGTATCAAGCAAGCTCTGCGTATTCAGGTGATATTTTTGAACGACTTCTTCAAGGGCGGCATGGACGCGAAGATAAGACCTGATATAAATCACCAGTGACGATCCCAGTGCCAAAAGTGAGAAAATAAAAATAAATAATGGGTGGTAAAACCAACGGGATTTAATCATACTAGGAATGTATTAAACTCAAAGCATGACCCAATTGTAAAGGAACGATATGGAAAACAATGTCAAAATCAATCGTCTTGTCGATCACACTTTGCTTAAGCCTGAGGCCACTCGCGACCAGGTCAAAAAGCTCTGCGAAGAAGCCGTGACTTACGATTTCTTTTCGGTGTGTTTAAACCCGTTCTACGTCCCGTACGCGGCAAAATTGCTTTATGGTACGAATGTCCAGGTCTGTACAGTTATCGGCTTTCCTTTAGGCGCTAATGCTTCTGAAACAAAAGTTTATGAGACGAAGAAGGCCATTGCTGACGGGGCGACAGAAATCGATATGGTCATCAATATCGGAGCTCTTAAAAACCGCGAATACGATATTGTCGAAAGCGATATCAAGGCCGTGGTGGATGCTGCTGGAAAACATCTCGTCAAAGTTATTTTTGAAACTTGTCTATTAACGGACGAAGAAAAAATTAAAGCGTGTGAGCTTTCGGCGAAGGCCGGGGCTAAATTCGTTAAAACATCAACTGGCTTTTCAACTGGCGGAGCAACGATAGCGGACGTGAAGCTAATGAAAGCAAACATCCCGGCTCACATGGAAGTGAAAGCAAGCGGTGGTGTCAGAAATTTAGCCGCAGCTTTGGATTTTATGGAATCGGGAGCGACGAGACTTGGAACAAGTTCAGGAATCGCGATCATGAATGGTCTGGAATCTGAAGGTAAATATTAAAAATGGCCAATGCGAGAGTTTTGATTTTTAAAAGTCCGACGGAAGATTTCCTGAAAATATTTCTTCCGACTTTTTTTGTCTTCGCTCTTTTTTGGTTTCCTGAAATTTATAGTCATCCGCTCATCGTCATGCTCACAATGTATTTTTTCGACGGCGGCCATGTGTACTCGACGATGCTCGAGCAATACTTTGATCCGATTGAAAGAAAAAAACCTTATGTGTGGCAACTGACTCTTCTCGCCTTTGCAATGAACCTGGTTGTTGCCCTTTTATACGAGTCTTATTTTTTCACTTATATTTTCTACTTCACTGTCTTTCACAATATGAGACAAGGCCTTGGTGTCACTTTTCTTTACCGCCGTGGAGCGGGAGAGATGGCAAATTTTGTGAAGTATAGTTATTACTTTCTGACGTTGTTTCCTTTTCTTCTTTTTCATATAAAAATGAGACCGGAAAACCAAATGAGTGAAGCGATTATAAAGCCACTCAATCTTGGTCAAAGTCATCATCTCGCGGCACTCGCCCCTTACTATAAATTGGGATTAGGCTTTTTTATTCTTGGGGTTCTTTTCATTTACTCTTATCTCATTTTGAAAAAGCAAACGAAGGGACTACTTGCGATGGGGTTCTTTGCCCTTGTTTATGTTTTTGCTTTCATTCTTTCGAAGAATGAATTTCAAAGTTATCTGGTGCTGATTTTTTCTCACGCCATTCCCTATTTCTGGCTGATGGAGAAAAGACTGGTCACTTCGCATTCATCGGGATCGATGAAAAAATTTGCGGTGATTTTTCTCTTTCTCATTTTTTTGATCGGCGGCTTGATCGATTACAATCATCAGAATCTTCTGGATCTGTTTGATAGTGTGAATCTTCTTGTGCTCTCGCTTTTATATGTTCCGCTCATTGCCCATTTTCTTTTTGATGGGGTTATTTGGACCAGAGAGAATGAGCGGTTTCAGCTTTTTCTTAAAAGTTAGCCATTGCGACACAAAAGGTATGCTGGCACCCTAGACACTCTTATCCTTAAACCTCTTAGAAATTTTCGAAGAAATTATTCGGCAATCCACCTTCTCGTTGAAGCTTATCAAACGATTTAGGAGCAAGACCCTTAAATTGAAGAACGCCATCGATACGTTCCGCGAGAGGTTGCATAAGAACTGTCGGGCCTTCCATGCCACACACTTCGATAATTTCCTGGATGACTCTATTGCCTTCATTATCGCGGCCTAATTGAACGATGAAATTGATGGCCGAGGCCATCTGTTTTCTGACGACGACTAGAGGGATTTCGAAACCTGCGAGAAGGAACAGCGTCTCCATTCTTGAGAGGCACTCTCCGCCTGAATTCGCATGCACAGACGTCATACTTCCTTCGTGACCTGTGTTCATCGCCTGAAGTAAATCAAAGAGCTCTGCTCCTCTTGTTTCACCGATGATGATGCGATCCGGTCTCATACGAAGCGTGTTCTTCACAAGGTCGCGCGTCGAGAGATGACTTTTAGACATCAGCGCCTTCGCGCCCGATTCAAGCCTTACGACATTTGGTAAATTGATTGAGAGTTCGAGCGTGTCTTCAATCGTAATTACGCGCTCCATTTTGGGAATTTCATTTATCAGTAGATTGAGGAAAGTCGTTTTACCAACACCTGTTCCCCCGGAAACAACAATATTCAAACGCCCTTTAATCATCGCACGCAAAAGTTCAACCCACTTTGGTCCGAGACCAAACACCACCGGGTTTTGATCAAAGCTCGAAATAAATTTCAAATATTTTCTGATCGAGATCGCAGGACTTCCCTGAACGAACGGTTCATTGATGATATTGATACGGGATCCATCAGGAAGATTGCCATCGAGAATTGGATTATCTTTATCGCAGACTTTTTGATTCATGCTGGCGACTTCAGTGATGAAGGCCTGAATGTCATTGGCCGGAAGATTCGCATTCAATTGAATAAATTGTCCGCCTCTTTCAACGAAAACATGTTTCGGTCCATTGATCAGAATTTCTGTAATGCCGCTTTTTTTATTGAGGTCGTTGATTAAATTCCAGATCGCATTGTTTTGCATATTAGGCCTGTGAGGTTACGTCCATCGTAAATATTTCTGTATCGTTTATAGAAGCGCCGTACGTGAGAAAATTTTGCATCATCTGCTGCTGCTCACTGGGAGACAACAAGGCAAACATCGATTCATATCTGGAACCACCAGCAAGAAGTGTATTCATTCTTTCACTGCCGAGAAAATGATCGTATTGAATCAATTCCAGCATCAGCCAGTCAATGCGAGCTGATTTGGCCTTGGAGTATTTCATAAAGTCGATATGTTCATCGCGAATGATGAGTGGATTGACATTCATCGAATCACTTCCCTTTTTCACCTGAATCAGGCTCAGCTTGGCATAAAACCCAAGAAGAAAAGCGCGCGAAAACCCAGCGGGAGTAAAATGGCGTAACTTATTTTCAATATTCACAATATCTGTCACGAGATTGAGATTGGCCGTATCCGGATATTTTCCTGTCATCGCGTATTCGATATAAACAGCTGCGAGTCTGTTTCTAATACCAGGCCATCCGGCGATTGAAAGAATTTTTCCCAGAAAACCATCGGGGTCGATATCGCGGAAGACCTTTTTCACCAGGGCGTTCAGTTCGCTATTTTCATTGATGTACATTTCCAGGTTGGTATTTGTCCCGGTGGAATTCTGAATATTACTTACCAGTAACCTAGTAAATTGTTCAGGCAGTGAAACGTACGGCAGATTGAACATGTTTTCCTTTCTATAAAAATTCTACTTATAGTTTATACTAAAATTAATGAAAATTCCTATTTTTGAAGAAATTCTCCTCTCTGATCTCACCGTCGAAAAATTGAAGATAATTATCTCTGATTCGCGGATTGGAAAAGTTCCCTGTTACATCAATCTCACGGAACTGAAAAAAGAAGAAGCAGAAGCGCTTGTGCTTAATCTCGAGCAAATTACTCTCGAACACAATCTGCATCCGCTCTTTCCTTACCCACTCTATATCGTTTCACCAGTGGCCTTAAAAACCATTTTCCCCACTGTGAGAACGGTTAAGGATCTGCCGGAGCACTACTTCAAAAAAGTGAAACGCCCAAGCAATAAAGAGCTTCAGCTTCTCAATAAGCTTTCGCTTAAAGTAGACAAAATTAAAAATCTGGAACTTTACAAAATCATGGGTGACTTTAAAACGACTTCACAATCTCAGCGAACGCTCTACAACGCCAGTAAGGAGCTCTACTTCTACGAGACGTTAAATGCGAAACTTCTGGAAAAGAAAAAATGAGTAAAAAAGTTGGGAATATCAATTTGACCAAAGAAGTGGTCGACAACCTTAAAGGCTTTGAAGATGTCTTCGAAGACTATGTTGGCAGCGAAGAGTTCAAAGATCGCGAGCGCCGTTCAAGCGAAAATCAAAAAGTCGGCGAGCAATATGAACTTCAGCATTTTCTAGAGCAGGAAAATTCGCGACTTTCCGGCCTTGAGAGTTTTTTGACTAAAAAAATTCCCTTGAAACTGAATTTTTCTCAAACAGACAAATTAATTAAAGTTCAAAGCGATCGCAAAAAAGTTTTGCAAGAAAAACTCATTCCCGAAGTCAAACGCCTAGACTCTCCTTTGCAGAAGAATCTGGCGTCTTTTTTTAATTCCCATTTTTCTTAGTGTTTAGTGATTGCGAGGATGATCGGCCCGCCGACGTGTTCAAAGTCAGCGTCTTCCATTGTATCAATCTCATATCCTTCCATGTGGGCCTTTAACAGATCCTGAAGGTAATTATTAAAATCGAAGACATTATTGAGTCCGAAAGTCAGGGCGAAGTTCTGGATCTTTTTAAAGAGCTCTGGAGTGAGAACAAACTTTCCTTCCGAAGTAATAGTCTTGGATGCAAAACTTCTAAACTCATCAATCGTTAGTCCGAGCTTGTTGACGTTTTTCTCATCAAATGTTCCGAGAAAAAAATTGGCAAAACTTGAGAGAAGCAGGGCCTCAAAATCGATCGATTCGACGGTGTAGTTAAGATAGTAACTGTCTTGCAAACGACCATCATTTTTCAGTGCTGCAAACGTCTCATAGAACTTGCGGGCAAAAGGGAGAAGTTCGCGCAAAGTTCTGCTCTTATATGTCCACAGTTCATATTCTTCCATTTCAATAATGGCCTGAGCTGAATCCTTTCCTTTTTGAGCAAACTTCACTGGTTCATCGAAAGTGTTATCGAGAAATTCCAGCCAGTAATCACCGAGAAATTTTTCATTGTCGCCTTCAAACTGATTTGTTTGCAGCGCTTTTTTCATATCTTTGAGATTGAATTTAATAAGAGAATTGCCGATTTTATAAAGGTCAGTGAAATCAAACAGCGTGAATATTCCCTCTTCAGGAACTTTCGGCAAAAACTCCGTTCTGATCTTTTCCGACTTCACATAATTGAAACCGAGAAGCACCAAATTTTTTGTTTGGGCCCCGGTTCTCGTCATCGCGACAGATCCTTTTTTCAAGGCATTCTTGGATTCAAGACGAGCGTTAATCAAGCGAACAAAATTAAACTGAAGAAAATCCGCGCGCTTTGAGTCCGATACTTTCAAAAGTTCATCAATGACTTTCTTAAAGTGATCTTTGAAGGCCACGAGCGATGAATTGTGCAGGTTTTGATTTTTAGAAATATCGTCGAGACTTCCCGTTGCCGGTTGCTTCTTCTTGATAAACTGGTGAACAAAATCGATATTGATAAACGGATTTTCAATTTCAAGTGCGGCCATATAATCAACAAAGCCGTAATCGCGCATGCGCTCTTTGCGATATTGATACTCTTCTTCCTGCAAAGTCAGGTAGGAATCCGAAACAAGTTTAAATAAAAAGGTGTAAGCGTTTTCCACTCCCAGTTCATAGTAGAGCTGGCGAATGAGAGATCTCACTTCATCGACATATTCAAATGTATCGTCGAATTCAAAGAGGAGCATATTGTCGTCAGTGAGAAAATAATTGTCGTGATCTGGGTAATTGGGATCTTCCGCATCGAAAGTCCAGATATTGAATTTGCTTTTAAGATATAAAAGAAACTGCTCGCTCGTGACAAAGTCTCTTTTCACTTCATCCGACTCAGTCATCGAATAAGCTTTAATCCAATAGGTGAAATGCTCAACATCGATTTCATCTTTTTGCCAGAGATCGATATCGAGAAAAACTTCTCTTTGCTCTTTGGAAAATTTGGGTAGGTATTCAGCGACCTTATCAAAAGGCAGTTTTCTGAGTGCGAGATAAGTCGGCTGCACTGGCAGCGCGCTCAAGTCTCCTGACTCTTCAACGTATTTTTCAATTTGATCCAGATGCGTGTAGGCATCCGATTCGCGCATGAGTATCGTCAAAGGATCCATGCCCTTTGACTTATCCTTAGGATCGTTTGCCATTAAAACTCCCGCTTATATTAGCGTTGGTTTGGGCGCTTCCATGGGCCGATAAAAAGAGCGATAAGAACAACAAAAAACACTACGATGTGAACAGCTTCAATGTGCCAGTGGCTCATTTCAACAAGCATTTTCTTCGGATAGTGCAATTCTGCTTTCACTGGAATGAATGATGTCGGGTAAACCTTCACCCCATTGATGATTTGTGGTTCAGGTTGTTTTGGATTCCATGTTCCACCATGCTCGCCAGTTGCCGGAGCTTCTTTAGTGGCAGGAGCTTCTACACTTGTTCCAGAAGCAGTTGCACCATGAACATTTTCGTTTGCCGGAGCTGTTGGAGCAGCTTGAGCAGCAGGAGCAGTGTTAGTAGATGGGTTCTCTGCAGCAACAGGTGTTGTTGTCGTTTCGTTTGCCATGGATAGTCCTTTCAAATTAACAGTTAAGATTCTTCGATAATAAAAGAAGCTAAGTCAAAATCCAAGGAAAAAGCTTATTTCAGCACCTTCTTCAGGCGCTCCAATTCTTTCTTTTCCTCGGAAGGAATATCCGTCCCTTTTGAGCCGCTAAACCCAAAAGTGATATTGTCCTCGTATTCCTGGTAACATTTTTTTGCCCACGCACTCTTGGGATAAAGAGTAATGCAGTCTTTTAAATAAAGATCGCTTAGCGAGAAGAAATACGACGTTGAAAGGCGTCTCTCGGCAATAGAAAGCCAATAGAGAATTTCCGGCGTCATTTTTCCCTTGGGATGATCAGTTAGATATTTGGAAAGAACTCCTGCAGAAATTAAAAGAGTCACATCTTTTTTTCCAGTGGCGAGCAAATCGCGTTTTGCTTCCAATGGGGCCAGGTACTTGTCTACAAAACTAGTCACTGATTTCACCTGGCGCGGATCAAATTTTTTCCATTCGCCAAGATTTTTTAACCAATCCCCCATCGTCTCTTTTAAGGCCTTCGGCATATTTTTGTGATCGACGTATTTTTTTAAGATCGCTTCGGCCTTATCGGGATTAAATGTAATCTTGGTATAGATGGAAAGCACACGGCGAAGACTGGCCGAAAGTTCGTGTTCTGGCATCATGTGAGCGTCAGCTTTTTCAAGCGCTGACTTGATCGCTAATTCAAAATAAAAGTCGGCTTCACTGAAGCGGCGGACGAGATACAGGTAATTGGCGTAAGCAAAATCCGATTCGAATTTTCCACGCTTTTCTTTATTGAGAGCATCGCCGAAGGCATTCTGAGAAATAGATTCGGGCAAGGCCGAGTGGCACGACACACAGAGGGCCGTTACCGCTTTTAATCTGCTTTGGGCAAAAACGAAATTCTGCGACTTGATAGAATTGATTGTTTCTTCCAAATGAGTATTGATTGTTTCAAGGCTCGGACGAAACCCAGGCTTTTGAAAAAACTCAACGTGTTTGGCCCCTTGAAAAGCATGGCTTATTTCCGTCAGATTTTTGATCAGCTCTTTCTGGTTACTGGAATCTTTCAAAAGATCAGCTGCATTTTGGTCAGCATAGACGTAGGGAATAATCTTCACAAATGAATCATAAACATTGTTCATGACTGTTTTTGCAACAACGATCTCCTCCGGTTTTGGGGCCGGCCCTGGTTCTTGAGCGTGTATCCCTGAAGAGTAAAAAGACAAGGTCAGGGAAACAAGCCCCAGTAATTTAAACTGCATCAATTATTCCTCGTCTTCTTCTTTATAGTCGATCAACTTCTGAAGGTACTTGATTCTCTCTTTTATTTTAGGAGGGTAATCTTTTTCTTTTGAAAGATAATTGATTTCGAGATCATCCATATAAGACTCGTAGCAGTCTTTGGCGACTGCATCTTTGGGATACTTTTCCATGCAGGCAAGAAGATAATAATCACCCAATGAAAAGAAAAGATCGTCATTCAAACGTTTGTCCAGAGTCGCGAGCCAGTAAAGAATTTTGGCGCCCAGTTTTGTCTCAGGGTGAGCGTTATAATAATCAAGAAGAATAGAAGAAAGATTCAAATCATAAACTTCGCTTGAGTTCGTCGCTGTGAAGATCGGACCTTCTTCATCGTCGGCGATGAAAGTCTTCATGAATTTCTCCATGTCTTCTTCTTTGACCGTTTGAGCATCATAGTTTTCCCATAAGCTCTTTCCGGAAAGGGCCTTAACCCAGTCAGAAACTTCCTGAGTTACTGTCGGATTCAGGTTTCCTTGCTTCAAGTAAGTTTCAAAACGTTCCTTGGCAAGAGGAAAGCTCTTCTTCACTTTGACGAAGTAAATCAACTGGCGCTCAAGCGCGCGAAGAATATTTTCATCGTCATCCGTCTTTTTAGAGTTCTTAACGAATTTATCGTAGAGATTGATCGCCGTTTCAAAATCGCGTGTCACATAGTAAAGTTCTGCGCGTTCAAAATCGTTGATCTTCATTTTGCTAATGTCTTTGTCAGCAAAAAGTTTAAATTCCTGTCTTTGCGCTCCCGGCGATTGAGTGTGGCAAGAAACACAGAGATTCAAAGCGGCGTTAAATTTTGCGCGCGCAAGCGGCTTTTTATCATTCTTAAAAAGGGCCGTCGTCTGTTCAAGTTGTTCGGTCATCACGGCCTGATTGATAGAAAGACCTTGAGTCTCCATCAAAGGGTGAGTTTTGACATTTTTAAAAAGGGCCGTGAGTTCTTCTAAATTCTTCTGAATCACCGCTTTGTTTTTTTCTTTGACGAATTCCTGTTCAGACGCAATATAAATTCCCAGATCGCGGATGTGACGGGAGATATTGTTCATTTCTTTTCTCACCGGCAATTCAGAGGCGCGATCGTGAGTCATTTTTTTTGCATGAGTTTTCTTTTTCGTGGCCGCCTGAGCATTCAACGAAGTCAAAAGAATAAAAGACAGTAAAAGGACCTTGGTGTTCATAACTCTTTCCTATGAATTGAAACTAATCTTTACAATTAAAAAACTTTTGCCGTGATTGTTCAACAAGAATCAAAGCCGATCAATAGAGTCGGATTAGTTTCGTTCTAGTCGATGCAAATGAAACGCTGATAAAGCTCATCTTGATTTTTCCTCGCCTCGTCTATCAATAAAAAAGAACTTTGCGCGAGATGAGTAAAGAAAGCTTCTTTGCTAAAACTTTGCAGAAACTTTTCACTCAGTGGTCTAAAACTGATATGCCATGGTTCAGGCGCTATGCCTCCGCGATCAAAAGCATAGGGTCTGAAGAATCCGAAGTCTTCCATATGATCTTCCAGCCAGAGAGCAGCGTTGTGAAAATAACCGCCTTTTTCGTATTCAGCGGGAATGAGTTGAACTTTATAATCGACAGGTTTAGCAGCAAGATCGTAGACGTCAAAATCAGTCCCCCAATGATGGCGCGAGCCTCCTGGAATGGCCGACCAACGCATAATCAAAAAAAGAAGCTCCTCGGAAGATACTGTGGAAATATCGACCGGCAGTGAATCTGAATCAAGCACAGGTCTGAGTCCCATCACCTTTTCATTCCAAATTTTTTGCTGAAGTTCAAAAGAACGGAAAGTGCTGGTGAGAGCTAGATCAATGCCGTCTTCTCTCGCCGCCTTAAACATGTTAGTGATGCTCTCTTGCATCTCGCGATGAACAAGAAAATGCTCTTTGAAGGGCACGAGTTGGTCTGTCGTCTTACCTGTTAAGAAATCCAGAGTGATCGCCATTGAAAAACCTTTTTAGTATTGATCTGTTCTCAGCATGACAAGAGTGCAACCAATTTCAACTTTAATTCCTTTGTCCTGATACTTCTTGATCAGACGGGAATCTTCCGTACCGGGATTAAAAATGATTCTTTTAAATTTTAGTTTATCCAATACCGGTTCAAATTTTTCATGAACAGTTGGATTCACGTATAAAGTTACGGTATCAAAATCGCCATCGAGCTTAGTTGGATCATCATTGCGAGGATTAAAGGCCACCGGCCTGTGATCGAATTGCTTGAGCAGATTGAAGGCCATATTCGAATAACGATCCGTACTGTCTGAGTAGCCGAAGACGAGAACTTTTTCATTGTGATGTGTGTCCATCTTTTACTCCTTCAATTAACTGCTGCAACTGACGCATAGATTTTTATACTGAATCGGCGCAGGCATTGCCCACTCCGCATTTTCTTCATGTTCATCAAACGGCGAAGAAAGAACTTCAAACAACCGCGCAAGAGTTCCAGGATCAGTTTCATAATGATCAATCGCCAATTGGGCCAGCCAGTTTCTTAAAACAAACTTCGGATTACTCTGAAGCATATTGGCCTTTCGCTCTTCAGGCGTGCTCGCTTCTTTTGATAGGCGTTCATCATATCGGCCCATAAAGTTTTTCAGGTCTTCGCTCATTTCAAAAGGAAGCGTTCTGGTTGTTTGATAATGCGAAAGCGCCCTGAAAAATTGAGTGTAATCCAGTTTTGTAAGCGATAACATTTTTAAAACATCTCGCATAAGTTCTTCGTCACTTTCAAGAGTCTGAAGAAGGCCCATCTTTTCACGCATCAGTCTTCTATATTCAAAATGAAAAAGCTGCGGATAAGAATCGAGCGTACGTTTTAAATCTTCTTCTTTTAAAAATGGCGAAAGGGCCCTGCCGAGAGCTTCGAGGTTCCACATTCCGATGGATGGCTGATTGCCATAGCTGTAGCGCCCTTCGTGATCTGAATGGTTGCAGATAAAATCGAGATCAAACGCATCGATAAAACCGTAAGGTCCATAATCAATCGTGAGCCCCATGATGGACATATTGTCAGTATTTAAAACGCCGTGACAAAATCCTACTGCTTGCCATCGTGCAAACAACATGGCCGTTCTCTTCACGACTTCCTGATAAAAAAGTACGATCTGATTTTCGTGCCCGGAAAATTGTGGAAAGTATGTGTCGATCACAAAATGAAGAAGTTTTGAAAGTTCTGCCTTTTGTCCGGTGTGCGCATAATATTCAAAATGTCCGAATCGAATAAAACTTTCCGCCACTCTCATGACAATCGCCGATTTCTCGACTGTTTCTCGATAGACATCATCCTGACCGTGAATTATCGCGAGAGCTTCAGTCGTTGGAATTCCCAGAGATTTTAAATGAGCGCTGGCGAGATATTCTCTGATACTAGAACGAACAACAGCGCGGCCGTCGCCCATCCGTGAAAAAGGAGTGAGTCCTGCGCCTTTCAATTGCAATTCGAAGTGGCCCCCATAGGAAGTTTCCATTTCCGCGAGCATAATGGCCCGTCCATCCCCGAGTCTCGGAACATAAACACCGAACTGGTGACCGGAATAAAAAGAAGAGCCGAAAAATAAACCGTCGAACTCCAGATCGCCGTTGATAAAGCGAACAAAGGAAGCCTTCTCCATTTCATAGGGATCAATTTCCAGGCGGTCCAGCAATTCCGTATTGGTGTGCAGTAGCACTGGATGAGCAATGGGAGAACTTTTCACTTTTACAAAAAGATGCGGACAACTTTTATAGAGTCGATTGGTGAAATTAATATCTGCGAGTTTTAAGAGATGTTTTGTTGTCATTGTCCAAATAGAGATCCGCGTGTTTTTTAGCTTCTTCATCCAGCTCGGCCGGATCATTCAAGCTTTGAAGTTTTTTATAGTGAGCGCGCTCTTCTTCATTTTTAGCAAACATCACCATTTCGGGTAAAGCTTTTTTAAGCTCATCTCTCGTCATTCTCTTCTTGTTGTATTCCACACAGATAAGACACATACTTTTTCCCCTCAAAAAAATGGCCGGAAAATGCGCTGGCAAAAACAGTGGGCACTTTTTGGTTTTTTTCCTACAAACATTTTAACACGATATTTACTTAAAAAAACACCCGCAAGTTATGAATTTAGATAGCATTCTTGTCGGATATTTTCCCAAAAACCTTTAGCCTCTGTGAATCGTTTTTGTAATCGCTATAATCAAGCAAGACCCAATGAACAGTAATTATCTATATATAGTTCGCATAGATATTACCAAAGATCTTTTTACTTCTGATTTTGTGGTTGCCCGTTGGTAGAAGCTGCACGTTTGTTCACAACCAAGATCGGAAATATCGATAAAGCATTAGTTTGCTTTTTCGTAGATGGGGATTTCCATGTTATTGACTCTCGGAAAAAGTAAGCAATCACTATTGCTCGCTTTAGTTTTGCTTGCGTTCTCTGCCTGTAAGCAAAGCGAATTCTATGACAAGGCAGCACTGCTCGATCCAAGTGTACAAACTGGATCAAACCCTGGATCTGACATCGGTCTCCCTCCAGCGACCGACCCGACAGGTGGTACTGTTACAGACCCAACGGCCGGTGGTTCCACTGGCGGTTCAACAGATGGTGGATCAACATCTGGTGGATCAAATGGTGGTACAACAACGACTCCTCCACCTGTTGTTGTCATCGTTCCTCCTCCTGTTATTACTGATCCTATTATTACCGATCCAGTTGTGACCAATCCTCCAGTGGTCACCAATCCTCCGGTTGTTTCAGATCCGGTTGTCACAGATCCAGTTGTGACAAACCCTCCGGTTGTTACTGACCCTGTCGTTGTTTCAACTCCAAAAGTGGATTGCGTCGGTTCATGGGGATCATGTACGACAACTTGCGGAGGCGGAACTCAGATTTACAACATCGCTATTCCTGCAAGCGGTGGTGGTAGTCAATGTTCAGCTCTTCAAGGAGCAAGTCAGCCTTGTAACATTCAGGCGTGTATCAATTTAGTTGATCGCTCTGAAGTGTTTACACAAGATTCTACTCGCAATGGTGACGTTGATATTCTTTGGGTCATTGATGACTCTGGTTCAATGGCGGACAACCAGGACAACCTGGCAAAGAACTTCAACTCTTTTATTGATCAGTTCCTTGCAAAAAACATCGATTTCAAAATGGCCATCACTACTACTGACGGGACTTCAACTAGAAACGGTAAAATGGTTGGAGACAGTGGTAAATTAACTCACGCTTCTGCTATCGGGAACCGCACTGCTTTTACGAACAACTTCACTAAATGGGTTAAAGTCGGAACAGCAGGTTCAGGTATTGAGCAAGGGTTAAAAACGGCTTCTTCTTTCATGGATCGTTACGCTTCAAGTTTCCTTCGTTCAGATGCTTATCTTGCAGTTGTTTTTGTTTCTGACGAAGAAGACCAGTCTGAGAAAAAAGTCGCTGAATACCTGGCAAAATTGCAACTCGTGAAAAAGAACCCAGGTATGGTGAAGGCCTATTCAATCGTCACAACAAAAGTTCCTGCTAATGCTCAATGGGAATCAGTTGGTAACCGCTATATGTCGGTTTCAAAATCAACTGGTGGTACTGTGGCAGACATCAATGGAGACTTTGCTTCAGCTCTTCAAAACATGGGTGGAAGTATTGTTAACCTGATTGATCGTTTTGCTCTTGCGCAGTCTCCTTATCAGGACAAAGTTCAGGTTTTCGTCAACAACGTTGAGAAAACTAATGGATGGATGTTCGATGTTGCGACTCACTCTCTAAAATTCAACGCTGACTCTGTTCCAGCTGAAGGTGCAAAAATTGAAGTTCGCTATAAAGTTCAAGCGACTGTATTAGGAGCTATTTAATGAAGTTGAATCTGAAAAATCTTTCCATAAAACTTTTAATGTTATCGACCATGACTCTGGGGGCACCCAGAGTTATGGCCGCTGAAAAAGATCTCTATGACTTTTTATGGCTGGATCCGGACAAGAAAGTTTACGTTCTTCAGAATAAAGTTCACAAAAAAGAGCACACGGTCTACGCCAACCTTGGTGTGGGCCTTGGGCTCTCTTCAAATTTCGTGGACACATCGATGATGCACGGAAACGCCGGATTTTACCTGACTGAAGAATGGGCCGTTGAGGCCCTCTATACAAGTTATAGCAATAAAGACAACGAGGCCCTTGAAAACTTAGTCAGACTGAGAGGAGCTATTCCCTTCATCAGAAAGACAAAAAGTAACTACGGCGTTCTGGCCAAGTGGTCACCTTTTTACGGTAAAGTGAACACGTTCAACAAAATTTTCTACTTTGACTGGTCATTCGGATTAGGTCTGGGGAAATTAAACACTGAAAGTAACGCTGCCACTGTTGCCAATACGATTACGGCCGATCGTTTCAGCAGCGAATCTTACACATCAGTCATCGGTAAAACAGAGCTCTCTGTTCACGCCAGTAAAAATGTTCACATCAATCTCGGTCTGATCATGAACAACTATAAGGCCCCAGGTCCTGTCATCAATGGCGTTCAAAAAGACAAAATCAGAAACAATCTTGATTCTGTTCTTACTATCGGATTCTCATTTTAATCATTTGGTTGAGGTTGTATGAAGTACTTATTGATGACATGTTTAATGGCGATGCTAGCGGGAATGAGTCCGGATGCCCACGCGTCTGCCAAAGCAGCATTTGAGATTTATCAAAAAGATAAAACTCATTTGAAAAATAAAAAAATTGCTCACGAGCTTATTGACGGCCAGTTTTACTTTTCTGCCATTCCGTACATTAACCAGTACCTGGAAGAAAATAACGATGTCGATGCTGAACTTGAAGCAGACATTGAAACTCTTGTCGTTAAAACTGGAACGATGGCCGTTTTGAACTTAGATGAAAAAAGACTGGAAAGTTTTAACATTCCATCAATCTCTTTGATTCTGGGAAAAAGACTCTTCGATAAAGAGCAATATGAAAAGGCCTACACAGTTCTCTCTAAAATTCCGGAAACTCACAAGTTTGGGATTGAAGCTGCCCTGATCAAAGGGACCATCAAGAACCTTCAGCGCAAGAATGTTGAGGCCATGAATTTCTATGAGCAATGTGCAAAGAAAGCTGAACAACAGGAAAGCACATTCGCAAAAGAAATTAATAAACGTTACTACACTTACTTGAAAGAAACGTGCATCATCAGAACAGCACGTGTAAAAATCGAAGAGCACAAATATGAAGATGCTCTTGAAACTTATGAACAAATCGACAAGCGTTCTTACAAATGGCCGTACATTCTTATGGACAAGGCCTGGGCGCATTACTATCTGAAAGATTACAACAGATCTCTTGGACTCACAGTTACGTACAAAGCTCCCCTTCTTGAAAGTTATTTCTTTCCTGAAGCTGAAGTTTTAATGGCGCTTTCGTACTATAACCTTTGTCTTTGGGATGATGCTCTTAAAGTCGTGGATCACTTCTACGAATTTTATCAGCCAAAAGCTGATGCTTTAAAAGACATTCTGGGACAAAACAAAAAATCAGACACATACTTTTTGGATCTTTACTATGCTGATCCAAAGACGAGAGAAAATTTAAATCCGTTTATCCGTAACCTAATCACACAAACAAGAAAACAAGTTAAGTTCAACCTCGACCTTGCGAGCTTAAAAGCAGCGAAGGAAGAGTTAGCACTTTTAAAACGTCTTAAAAATAAAAATGATTTTACTGCCCAACTTGAGGGCAACCTTGATTCGACGATTTCGTTTATAAGTGCAAAGATCAACTACTACATAAAAAAAGAGATCTTCACTTTTATCAACGAAATTCACAAGCATAGCTACTCAATGTTCAACTTAAAACTTGAGCTTCTCTCTAAGAAAAGAGACGAATTGTACAACGCTAAGTCAAAAGACCTATCTGACCGAAACAGAGGTTCAGAACAGAACGTAAACCGTAAGAAAAATCAGATGTTTTTTGATTTCAACGGTTCTTTCTGGGCGGATGAACTTGGTGATTATTCGTTTGGGTTGAATTCACAATGTAAAGACCAGGAAAACAAATAGGAATAATGCCATGAAAATAATCATCCTCACAATTGCTCTGATTAGTATGAATGCATTTGCAGCAGAAGACTCTGCAGGAAAAACGAAAGTTTATAAATATAAAGAATATGAAGTTATCGATTTGGGAAGCATGGAGATCAAAGGACAGATTATTGCTCCCGGAGATTTAACGGTCAATGAACGAGAAAGAAAAGTTTTTAAACGTTCATTGCTTGAAAAGACTAATTTTGATTTTGAAAACAAGCGAGAAATAGAAAATTTAAGGTAGGACTCTAATGAATAAGATGCTCAAAACGTTCATTCTCACAGGCTGTTTAGCACTCACAGCTCAGATACACGCGGAAGATAAAGACCCACAGGCCATTCAAAAAGAAAATCAGGAGCGATGGAGCAAACTGATGAATCTCATCAACCGTGAGATTCAGACCATCAAAAACAATAAATACTCAGGAGCGGATCTTAAACACCGCCTTTTTGAGCTCTACTCTGAAAAAATCAAACTCATCCGCGAAAAAGAAACTCAGAATCTTTTAAAGGCCGATCCAAAAGATGTGGCAGGAAAAGGAAAAGATTCTTACTTTAAAAATTCGCGCGAGCAGTATCAGACGGCCCAAAAATATGCGCTTTCCCTGATTCCTCAATACCCGAACTACGAACGCATCAGTGAAATTTACTACGCCATGGCCATTAACTCACGCGACTTTGGCTCAGCTGAAGACACTGAGAAATTTTTAAAAATGGCCATTAAAACGAGTAAAGAGAATAACAAAACTATGTACAACGCCAAAACGGCGTTGGCGGAATACTACTACAATAACAAAAAATACAATGAGGCCATCTCGTATTACAACGACATCTTAAAAAATCAGGACAATGAATGGTTCGGAAAACACCTTTACAACGCTTCTTGGTGTCATCTGAAAGAAAGAAATTTCAAAAAAGCTCTTGAGTTAATCAAAGAATCTTTTGAGACTACAAAAAATAAAAAATATGTGTCGATGAAAGAGCAAATCAACCAGGCCATCGGTATTTTCTTCGTTCAAGCAGATGCAACAAGAGAAGGGATTGAGTTCTACGAAAGAAACACAACGCCCTCTTCTCCATGGTTATTAATGCTGGCCAGCTCTTCAATGAACAAAAACAATTTTTCGATTACTGAAGACGTTTTAAGAGCTGCATTGAAAGATACGAAGAACCGAAAAAATGCCAACGACGAAATGAAAGTTCGTCTGGCCCAGTTGGATATTTACCGCGAAAGTAAAAAAGACGATCTTTACTTTGAGACGGCCAATAACATTCTCGACCTTTCTAAGAAAAATAAATTAGACAAAGATGATGTTTTCGCAGCGATGAACAAGATTAAAGAAGTTGCAGGATTCATGCAAATCAATCTTGTTAAAGATAAAAATGCTGATGAAGTTAAATACAGCAAGGAAGATTATAAAAAGATCATGCGCTATTTTGATATCCTTGCCGTTTTGGATAAACCCAATAAAAACCTTTACCGTTACTATCAAGGGGAAACAGCGCTTTCAACTCACGACTTTAAAACGGCTCTTAAATTTTATGTCCGTTCAGTCATGAACTCAAAGATTAATAAAGACGCCGGAGAGACAACTAAAAAATCTCTCGAAGCGATGCTCTCAACTCTTGAGCTGGCCAAACTTGAAAAGAAAAAAGAAGATGAATACACCATCTTTGCTTTCAAGAATTATGTTATCTTTTATCCAAAATCAGAAAAATCACAAGTCATTTATCAAAAGCTATTCAGCAAATACTTTGAACAGCACGTGACGAAAAAAGCGGTCAATATCCTTCTTGTGTATAAGAAACATTATCCAGAAGATGAGAAAATCCACCGCGAAATGCTGACTCAGATCCTCGATACGTACATCAAGGAAAAAAACACAGACAAGCTGGCGTTCTGGGTGAGAAGAATCGAAAAAGGATACCTGAATTATTCCAAAGACTATATTGAAAACTCTATCGCAATCCTCGGTGGTCTGTTGTTTGATAAATATCAGGCCTTAGAAAAACAAGGAAAAATGAAAGAAGCAATGAATGGATACGAATCCATTTATGAGAGCAAGCAATATCCAAACAGAATTAAGGCCGAAGCTGCTTACGCCATTGCCACTCTTCATCAAGATCAGAATAAGGCCAAAGACTCCTACAAGTGGCTCAGAAAATCTCTAGACATCTACGACAACAAAGATCTGATAAAAGTGACTCCAAGTTTACTCGTCCTTGCAAAAGGATACAGACTTCTTCAGAACTTTGAAGTCTCAACAGAGCTTGCGGCCAATATCAGTAAACGCTTTTGTGACCAGGCCTTCAAAGAAAAAGATGGATTCTATGAATTGGTTCTTCAAAACAATGCTATTGAGCAAACTGAGGCCAAAAAACTTCTTTCTCTTGAAGATTCCTACAAAGACTGCAAACTTGAAAAAAGATTTCTGGAAAAAAACCAACTCGACAACATGGAGCAGTTGATTCTTTCTGACAAACTAAAAGAAGTAACTGCCTATTTTGAAGCTCACTCAGACAACGACAAGCTCGCTCGTCTGGTCGGTCGTTACATGAGATTCAAATTCTGGCAAGCTCCGTCAAAAGACAAAGAGTCGATGAAAAAAATGATCATCGCAATGAATGAAAAAACACCAGCGATGAACCTAAACAATCTTTTCGATCAGTACGATCACGTGATGGAGTTCCGAGAAAAAATTCTTAATCAAAAATTCGTCTTCACTTCTCTTCCAAAATTCGACGAAGACAAATACAACTCGGAAATTGAACAGTATTTCAACATCATTCAGGAGCTGAATAAAGAGGCCGTACGCCTCTCAAAAGACTCTTTACCGGAAGAGATTATTTTAATTCGCGAAGTGCTTGCACTCCCTTATTTCTCGCTTGTGGACGCTATAAATGGCTTCACTCCACAGGGTGTGGATAACAAGTACTTAGAGGGCTTCAGAGGGGGCATGCGCCAAATTACTGAGTCACTGCTCGCTAAGGGGTTACAAGTTGATCGCGAAAAAACGGCATATTTGGAGAAAAATAATTATTTTTTCGAAGTTCAAAAACATGATAAATTCGAAAACATCAAAGCGATGAGTGAAGAAAAAATTGCAGAAAAAAACTTACAAGATTCGCTTAATTTCCACTCTGCACTTCTCTTTACGAACACGCTTGATTTGAGTAAAGGCCAAAGAAAATAAGAGAAAAAGTAAAATGAAAAAAATGAAATCAAAAATTCTATTTCTTTCAACTTTACTGGTAGGTTGCTCTACTCAGACTTTTGAAAAGAAAATTGAAACATCAGATGTTGACCTTCTAAAAGAAGAATCGCTGATGAGATACAACACAAATAGACTTGAATCGATGGATGGCCAGGAAAAGGATTTCATTTCGAAAGCTCTTCTTGCCTGCCATCAGAAAAAATTCACTAAGGGAATGGGACTTCTTGAGCAAGAAATGCACAAGAATAAAACGAATGCTTTTTACTGGAATGCTTTGGGAACATGTTATTCCTTAAACAAAGATTTCCAAAAAGCGATGTTTTACTACGATCTTGGAGTTGAAGCGCTACCAATGACAAAGGCCGAATTTAAGGCCATTGCTGAAGCGACGCTCTCAAACAATATCGGTCTTATTCATTTGAACTTCAGACGCTATAACGAAGCCTATGATGCTTTTAACAAAGCAAGAACAACTGTTCCAGGTTTCTTTACTCCGGAGTTTAATATCGCTCAACTCTATATCGAGTTTAATGAAAACGAGAAAGCGTTGGCGATCCTGAAGAAACTTGAAGCTAAGAACCCTGATGATATCGATCTGCTCTACTCGCTTTCACTTGTCTATTACAGAAAGAATGAAATGGACAATTCTTATAAAGCGATTAACAGAATTAAAAAAGATTACCTGAACCGTCCGGACATTGTCGGACTCTACGCTTACAACCTGATGAAAAAAAATCGTCTGATGGAAGCAAAAGAAATTATCGGGAAAAGACTTTATGCAAATGAATACGACAAAAGAAACAAAATATTGCTCGAAGAAATTGACCAGAAACTGAAAGAGCAATCCAAAACAGAAAAGAAATAGAAGCTAAGTAGTCACTAAACGTCACAATTTGAACGGACCAAAGCGTACGAGAAAAGTCGCCACGGCCGAACTTTGTCTGGAAGAGGAGTAGTTATGAATTTTATCGAAGTATTTAAGGAAGGCGGATTTATCATGTACCCATTATTGGTGTTCTCAGTCGCCATTTGGGTTGTAGGGATTCAAAAAATTCTTTACCTGAGTAAATTTAAAAAAGATGCAAAAAAATTCCATGAAGAAGCAAGCCGAATCATTGTTCAGCAAAAACTTCATGAGATGGAAGTTCTTTATAGAAACTGCCCTGACGTTATCGCCAAAGCTCACTACGCAGTCTTTGATGAAGCTCTTGGCAAAGATGAGTATGACCAAAGACTTCACAGAAGATTGTCTGAAACAAACGCAGACTTAAAAAAGAACTTATGGATTCTGGGTACAATCGGTTCATCTGCTCCGTTCGTAGGTCTCTTCGGTACGGTTTGGGGGATCATGGGTTCATTTAAAGCGATCGGTTCAGCTGGTAAAGCAGGGTTCGCAGTCGTTGCAGGAACAATTTCTGAATCATTGATTGCAACTGCTGGTGGTATTATCGTGGCGGTCTTCGCCGTCATTCTTTACAACTACCTTCAGACTCAGATTGCGGAAATTGCCCGCGAGTTCAAGAACAGTCTCGGCGATATGGCCGACCAGTTCAACTCGATGAAGAAGTAATTCTGAGAAATATTTAAATCAAAAAAAGTTAAGAGGATATCTATATGTCAATGAGTGTAAAACAAGACGGCGGAGATGAAGACGATACAATCGTCGCAGAAATCAACATGACTCCGCTTATCGATATCATGCTCGTTCTTCTGATCATCTTCATGGTTTCGTCTACGGCAGCTCTTGAGTCCGGTATGGACATCGAGCTTCCAAAGACAACTCTGACAAATGAAAAGAAGGAAGCTGAAATTCTCGTTATCTCACTTTCTAAAGATGGCCAGGTTGCCGTTCATGGAAAGAAAGTTAAGCCTGAAGATGTGAAGAGAAGCATTGCCAGTCAGTTGTCTGAATTAAAAACAGACTCAGTCATTCTTGAAGGCGATACATCGGCCAATTTGGGTAAGGCCATCGAAATCATGGATATGGCCAAAGTCGCTGGTGCGAAAAACTTCTCTATCGCTGCAGAAGAAGGAAAATCGAGACAATAATTTTAGGATAGCTTATGACAACTACAACAGCAAAATTAGCGTTGCCAAGAAGAAGCTTCCACAAGGATGAATCGAGCAAGCGTTTCTTCAGAAATGCAGTGATCGGAAGCTTTCTCATGCACGCTGTACTCTTTGCTCTCAAGTTTCCAAACGAGGCCATGAAGGTTGTCCCAAAGGAAAAACTGAGTGCAATTAAAATGAAATTTATCACTCCTCCTGAATCGTATAGAAAACAAAAAGCGATAACAAAGGAAGTGATGGATAAAATACAAACGAATCTCGAGTCGGGCGCTAAAGTTGTGACAACAACTCAGCAGGGTCCAACCGGAGATCCGAATCAGACAAAAACACAAAAAGTCCAAAAATCAAAAGCTGGATCTCCAAAGGCCGGGCCGTTATCTACTCCTAACGGTGGCGGAAATTCTTTGGGAGATTCTGCCACCAAGGGCTACGAGTTTAAAGGTAAAGGACTCAAGGCCCTTATGGGTAATAGTGCAACGATGGCCCTCGCTGCTGGAAACGGCACTGAAGGTTCACGCGGCCTTACAGGGGGAACTGGTATCGCTAACAAAGGTAACAACCTCACAGGCGATTACAGAGCTCCTGCAGGCATGGGCGATGGTTCGGGTCTTGGCGGTAAAGATGCCGTTGGTAACTACGACAGATCGACAACGACTAGAGGTCTTGCCAATAAAAAAGGAATTGATACTGCTTTCGTTCAGCCAGACACAGTTGTTCTTGGTTCAATCGACCCGGAAATTTTAAGAAAAATTCTCGGAGAATACCTTGGTCAGTTTAAATTCTGCTACCAACAGGAACTTCAAGAGCAATCTGAAAAAATCAAAGGGATTGTTGACCTCAACTTCAGAATCGAGGGCGACGGTAAAGTTTCTAAAGTGACTATTAAATCGGCGCAAACAAGATTTTCTGATAAAGGGATCGGTTGCATGGCCAATATTCTAAGAATGATCGAATTTCCAAAGCCTAAAGGTGGCGGTCTTGTTGATGTTCGCCAGCCTCTTAACTTTTACTCTGAATCGACAAAAATTTAATCAACAAAATATTTTTCTAAGGGGAAGATCATATGGGTCTTCTCCTTTCCTTTTAACACGACTTCTCTTCCTTCTGTCGCAAACGCTCGCCCCTCCGAAAGATCGACAAAATCCGCCGAAATCATAATTTCATTTCCTCGAGCGCTTTCACAAAGTCTTTTGGCCGTATTCACAGTGTCGCCCATAACATCAAAGATCTTGTGATCCTGGCTTCCAATAAGACCTTCAACAACGGCTCCGCAATGAATTCCTCCGCCAACTGAAAGATTCACGAGGGCCAGATGAGAATTGAGTTTCTCGCGCAATTCCAAAGCGGCCGTGGCAGCTTCATGCATATTTTCAAAAACAATCATAATTTCATCAGCTGTATATTTCATTTTCAAAATTTTGTAATTGCCAAGAATCTTCTCTGCTTCACTATAGTAGTGATTCAGCATCTCCACGACCTTTTCAGGAGATTCTTTCTCACTCCACTTTGTAAAGCCTCTAATATCAAGAAAAACAATCGAGCGGTTCACTCTCTTGATTTGAAAAATACTTTCATCAGAAACGGCCGCGCTCAAAACCTGTTTTCCCAGACTCCATGAAGAATAGTTTTTAAGTTTAGTGGCAAGATCCTGCAGCATCTGTTTGGCCCGACTGTTTTGAGCTTCAGAAAAACCAATAAGAACACCCAATAAGCAGATGACAAGCGTGAGAAAAATATGGGCGGGATCAGCGTAAAAGTCCGGCAAGCTTTTTAAAAAAGGCTTACCCTTCGCTTCAAACAATATATACATCGCTAATGGGATCAATGTTCTGATGACATTCTCCCCGATTTCAAAAAAACTCCTTACTCCAGCAAAATTCTTCTCACGGAAAAACTGAAAAAGAGCAATGGAAAATGAAAAATAAAAATAGGCCTGATGTTGCGGCTGCTGAAAAAACTTCACCCCTTCGAGTGATGATTCAATCAGGGCATAGATCGACACTCCGGTAAAATTCCCCAAGAAACGGAAGAATGGATTCTTATTTTTTAATTTGGTAAGGATGAATGATTGAGCTAAAGCGCAACCCAAAAGCGTATAGGGATCTGGTTCAAGAAAATACTCCCGCGGATCCTCTGTTAAAGCTTCGAGAAAAAGATTCGTCAAAGGAAAGTGGGCACTGTTTTTTAAAAACTCTGAAAAGAAAGACGAAAGAAAACTGCCCTCAATTCGTTCTTCAATTTCTTTCATCTACGCACTCTGTTTTTCAAATTCAGGTGGTAAAACGTAAACACAATAATTGCAGCTTAAATAAATGCTAAAGCTCGTGCCTTTATTTAATTCAGATTCAACAATAATATGTCCACCATTTTTCGAGACAATACTTCTCACGGTGGCAAGGCCAATTCCCGATCCTTTGCCTTCACCCTTCGTTGTAAAAAAAGGCTCAAATATTTTGCTTATGTTTTCGGGACTGATACCAGATCCTGAATCTGAAACTTTAATGACAGAGTAAGTCCCTTTGGGAATTTGATTGAGATCAGTCGCGATATCTTCACTCAACACTTTTCTATAGGCACTGATATCTATGGTTCCCGTTTTCTGGCCAATGGCATCCCGTGCATTCACGACCAAATTGAGAACAATCTGATGAACATCGGTTTGAGTTGACCAAATTGAAACTCCCGACTCAGAAACTATATTGAGCTTGATGTTTTTTCCCAATAAGGGGTTGAGGAGTGAATGTATCCCCTTGAGGGATCCCGCCACATCAATGACGTTTTTTTCAGTCTCTACATTTTTTGAAAAGTTAATAAGGCTTCGAAGAAACTCACTACTTTTCATAACGGCATGTTTTATGACATCCACCTTTTTCAAAGTGACTTCGTCGTTTGAGTGAGTGCGAGCGAGCGATTGAGCATTAACAGAAATGACAGTTAAAACATTATTGAGATCGTGAGCGATGTGACCTACTTCCGCTCCCAGTGAGGCAATTTTCTTTGCTCTTGTATACTCTGTTTCCAGCGCCCGAAAATTCTTTAAACCTAACTGCAATTCATTTTTTAATGTTTCAATTTCATCATAAGGTCTGATCAATTCACGCGAAAGAATTCCACGATAGATATAAACATAAGCAACTGCCTTTAAAACGTGACCGTAAAAATTGAACAAATCATCGTGCTGATCATATAAGGTCAGAGCAAATTCAGCCACGACCATCATAAAGGCCGAATTGGCCAAAAATAAATTTCTATCGCTCTCTACTCCTTTTAACTTTCTTCTGTAAAAGATAACTCCTGAGATAAAACTCAACACAATAAAAGTGTATTCCAATTGCACTTTAAGTGGTGTGAGTCCTTTCCCTGAAATAAACATGCGAGGCAAAACATCCATATGAAAAAGAACTGCCCAGCTGAAAGCGCAGAACATCGCAATCGAAAATCCCACTTTCATATAGAGCTTTTCAATCGACGTTTCAACATGGGGCCTTATTGCCATCATGAAAAAGACAACCGTCTGGGCCGCGCGTGCTGCCAGCCAGAAGTAAATTGCTTTTTCGACTCCACTGGGTGTTACAAGAGCAGGCATACCCTTATACGAAAGCATATGAAAAAGATCATAAAGTCCGATCGAGAGAAACATACACGAGAGAAATCGCAAATCCGATTTCGTTTGCTTTTCTTTGATACTCCATTGAAAAGTAAAAATCATAAAACAAAGAGTGACAGAGAAAACTTCAAAAATTGAATGAATGGTTAAGTACGAAGGTATCTGAACAGAACGAAGAGAAGGCAGATAAAAGAATTCAATCATTACGCCCGAAAAAAGAGGAAGTGAAAAATCCTTGATGAAATTTTTTAATGTCGTGAATGTCATTTGTCTGTTGCTCCTCAAACAATAATATCAAAATATATTTGTTTAAGGGCTTCGGTAAAGCTTGCCTAGATTTTAACGTCATCACTGGCGTGATTAGGTCTCGAAACATTAAAAATAAATTAATCTACTTTCTTTGTGTAAATTCAAACTCAACTTTGCCTTCTTTATTGAGCAAAAGACAGGCCTCAAAAGATTTCCCCGCTTTGGATTTGAAACCTTTAATAACTCCAGTTTTCTTATTCACAATGAGCGACTTGATCGTCGGTGCTGAAAGCTTTTTACGAGCGACGATTTTCCAAATAGTAAATCCGCAACCTTCTTTCCAGCGCGAACAACTATAGGATTTTGGAAAATCTTTTATTTCGGCCTGGCAAAGCGGACAAGGACCGAGGTCTAATTTCGGCGTGGCAATTCCACTTTCAGTGGAAGACTCATCTTTCTTTTTATTAAAACGAGCATATTTTCCAGTGTAAACTTTTTCTCGTTTTTGACCTTCAGGCACGACTACGCCCTTCCATTCACTGGTTGCATTTTCGACATACTTTACAATGGCATCCATGAAATCGAGATCATCTTCTTCACCTTCTGCCATACTTTGCAAACGCAATTCGAGCTTAGCCGTTTGAGAAACGTCAGTCAGTGTTTTCGTCACAGGCATAGCTGCCAATCGGTCGACAAGTTCAATTCCCTTGGCCGTGGCCAGCAGGTTTTTTCCTTGTCGGTCTATATAGTTTCTCTTTAAAAGCGTTTCAATGATCTGAGCGCGAGTCGCTTGAGTTCCCAGACCGATTTCGGTGCGGAATATTTTTTTGAGTTCTTGTTCTTCTACGAGGCGAGAAGGATTGGTCATGTCATAAAGAAGAGACGCTTCAGTGTATTCAGCAGGTGGTCTTGTTTTTTTGGACTCGACTTCACCTTTACCGAAAAGACCGGACTCTCCCTTCTCTATAGCGGGAAGAATTTCTTCATTCTCTCTTCCTTCAAGAATCTTAAACCCCATTTCCAGAATTTTCTTTCCGCGCGTTTTAAATTTCTCTTTTTCGCATTCAATTTCTACTTCCGTTTCCAGATAGCGATGATTTTCAAGAAAATTTGAAATGAATCTTTTTAAGACGAGATGATAAATTTTCCCTTCAGGAGAAGATTCGGCCCCAGAAAAATCTTTCAGCGGAATAAGGCCGTGGTGATCGGTAAGTCTGGCATCATCAAAGACGCTTTTATTTTTTACACTCACTTTAAACCCTGCAAATTTTTCAAAATGCTCTGGATAAAGTTCTTTAAATTTATAGACAAGCCCTTTGACCAAATCAAAAGAAGATGTCGCCATGACTTTAGAATCAGTTCTTGGATACGATAGACATTTATATTTTTCGTAAAGAGATTGCGCAAGCTCCAGCGTTTTACTGGCCGAAAAGCCATACATCATATTGGCCTGGCGCTGAAGTTCGGTTAGAGAATATAACCCTTGAGGATAAGATGTTTTTTCTGTCTCAGTAAGAACAGTAATCGTCGCCTTTTTCTTATCCAGATTTTTAACAAGAGAATCAAAAAATTCTCTCTTATCCTGACGTTTTTCTTCTTCTTTCTTTTTAGGATCAAACCAGTAAGCAGAAACTTGACCACTCTTAAAATGAAACTGAGCTTTCAGTTCAAAATAATCTTTCGGAACGAATGCATCGATTGCTTTTCTTCGCTCTACGATGAGTCCTAAAACCGCGGTCTGCACTCTTCCAACAGAAAATAAATCGCCAAGCTTGATAGTCGCTAGCCGTGATAAATTCATTCCCACTAGCCAGTCCGCGCGCTGTCTTGCTCTTCCGGCAATAAAGAGACGATCAAAATCATAAAGGGGTTTAATATTTTTTAGCTCACTATGAATAACTTCTTTCGTTAATGCGGCCGAAGTCCAAAAACGAAAGGCCTTCACTTTTGATCTTGCTTCATTCAAAATGAGTCGCGCAATCAATTCACCTTCCCTACCGGCATCAGTGGCCACAATCACTCTATCGATATCAGTTCTCTTGAGTAGCCTCTTGATGACATCGAGTTGTTTTTTTGTTTTAGGCTGTGCTTTAAACTTCCATTCTGAGGGAATGATTGGAAGAGTCGTGAGACTCCATCGCTTGAAGGCCTTGTCATAGTCTTCCGGATCGTAAGGAGTGAGCAAATGGCCGATGGCCCACGAGATAATATAATTCTCATTTTCTATGAATCCATCACCGCTGCCACTTTTCATAGCGAGTGCACTCGCAAAATCGCGGGCAACAGAAGGTTTTTCAGTGAGAATAAAGGTTTTCATATTTTTTCTAAATTTTTTCCAGCGAGTATACTAGTTAATTGTCTCGCCATTGCACTCTGAAGTGAAAAAATCAGGCTAGGATTCTTAGACTTCAAATTTTTTAATTCTTTCTGGTTCCAGGTGATAAGTTCTGTCTCATAGGCGGCAACGACTTTGGCACTTGCAACCTGATCAGCAAGAAAACTCATCTCGCCGATAAACTGACCGTCTTTTAATTCATTTAATTTTCTTTCTTTGACAAGAATATCAACACGACCACTATAAATCATCATCAGATCTTCCATCGTTTGATTTTCCTCAACGATCACCTCTCCCGGTTTAAATGTTTTCCATTTTGACAGTGAAAGAAGCTTTGCATACTCCTGGAGGTTCAAGGACTGAAACGATAAGTGATAAAGCTCCTGCTCTTTTTCATTGAGCTTGATTTTTCTATTGCCGTAAATAATACGGGCAATGTGATAAAGATTGAGCATGATAAAAAATAAGTTCCAGAAAATTGGAACCATGAGAGGATTTGCGGCGGCATTGGCATTGTAAGCGATCGAACAAAGTGAAGCAGAAATGGATAAGGCCCGAAGCCAAAGCATGTCTTTGACCATGAAAGAGCCGGCCACAAGTATAAAAGCTAAATTGCCGATGAGTTGTACGATTGACATAGACTCTAAAAGTAAAAAAGGCCGGATTTCTCCGGCCTTTTTTTATTAAACATTATTGTGCTTAAGAATTAGATTTCGCCTGCACCTGGTTTGTACCAGCAAAGAGGACGAGTTCCAACTGTGTAACCATCGCGTTTGATACAAGTTCCGATTTTTGGATCGTTCTTATCAACGTCTTGTTCCCAAGTTTTATCACAAAGAGTACCGCTGAAGTATGTATCTAGACGGCATTGTGCAGCTGGGTGAGCATCGTTAGTTCTAGACACTACAGATTTATCTGGAGTATCGAATTTTACGTTTGAGTTCCCACCAAGTTCGCCAAGAAGGCTACCAAGTGATTTACCTGCCATTGAAACTCTCTGACATAGAGCGATTTCGTCTGCGTTAGAGTATTTTGCCTGACAAGCTTTTGTAGCTGCTTCATCAATAGTCATTTTTGATACGTAAGCAACGTTGTCTTCTTTTTCAAGAACTCTTCTTAGACATTTCATAGCTCCGAAGTAGTCAGCTTGACCTTCGTTAGATGCCCATGAAGCGCCTTTTCTTGGAGCTCCACCAATGTGGTGACCAAGTTCGTGACAAACAACAAGTCTGAAGCCGTCGTCAGTCGTTAGAGGGTGACGTGCAAGTCCACCGTACATGTTAACTACCCAAGTTTTTCCCATTTGCTGAGCAGATGCGTTAACTGTGTCGTCATCCCATCTGTTGTTCATAGAAAGAATTCCACCTTTCTCTTTTACAACTGGCTCATAAACGTCAGAAACACTCTTCACGATCGCAAGGAATCTTTCTTTGGTCATGCCGTTTGTAGCCTTGTCCCATTGAGAAATTCTCAAGTTGTTCTCAGGTGCGAATCCGCTTTTTCCGTGGATATCGCAAGCAAAAGATGCTGATGCTGTTAATGATAAAGCGGTTACCGCTGCTAAAATCCCTTTCTTCATAATAGTGTCCTCCGTAACAAAAAATCAGGATAGAAATATCGTTACATAAAAGTCGGATAACGAATAAATAATAAAACTTTCATTATCTGACATTTAAAGTAGGAGATTTTTTCATTGGGAGAAATAGATTTTTGAAATAAAAAAGGGCCCCTTGCGGAGCCCTTGCTGTCATTTTTTTGGCATGGTTTATACGAAATTAATTATTCGCCAGCGCCTGGTTTGTACCAGCAAAGAGGACGAACACCAACTTTGTAACCATCTTTCTTAATACATGTTCCTGGGATCGGGCTGTTTTGATCTACGTCTTCTGTGTACGACTTATCACAAAGGCCACCAGCAAAGTATGTATCTAGACGACATTGAGCTTGAGGGTGAGCATCGTTAGTTCTTCTGACAACAGACTTGTCTGGAGTGTTGAAGTTAACTTTTGAGTTTCCACCAAGTGAACCAAGAAGTTGTCCAAGTGACTTCCCTGCCATTGCAATTCTTTGGCAAAGAGCAACTTCAGATGCGTTCTTATATGTAGCCTGACATTTTGCTGTCGCTTCAGCATCGATTTGCATTTTAGAAACGATTCCGATGTTGTCATCGTTTTCAAGAACGCGCTTCATACATTTTAAAGCACCGAAATAGTCTGCTTGGCCTTCGTTCGCTGCCCAGTCAGAGTTGTTGTAGTATCTTGGAGCTCCACCAAGGTGGTGACCTGTTTCGTGACAAACAACAAGCATGAAGCCGTCATCAGTCGTCAACGGGTGACGAGCAAGACCACCGAACATTGAAACGTGCCAAACGTTACCATCTCTATGAGCGTAAGCGTTTACAGTTTCATCATCCCAGTTATTGATCATATCGAGAGAAGCACCTTTTGATTCAACAACTGGTGCGTACACATCAGACACGCGCTTGATGATTGAAAGAAATTTTTCTTCAGTCATACCGTTAGTGTCTTTGTCGTACTTTGAAATTCTAAGATTGTTTTCTGGCATAAATCCACTTTTACCGTGGATGTCGCAAGCAAACGAAGAAGAGAGAGAGAAAGATAGTGTAAGAGCACTGATTAAAATTCCATTTTTCATAAAGTCCTCCGTAACGAAAAATCAGGATAGAGTTAGGATTTCATTTTATTTTTCATAACAACATAAAATAAATCTTTCTTTTTCTTTCACTTCTTTCTTTTTCTCCTCGAGAAAAGGCCGATCATTTTTATTTGTCTTTTCACTTCTCCAATGAAAAAATGAATTTACGGAGACATTATTCATGAAGAAAAAAACGATGATTACAATTTTATTACTCACTCTTTTGCATTCTTTTTCTGCATTTTCTGCAGAGAAAATTCCTTCGCAAAGTGGTCCTACGGGAGGGCCAACAGGTTTTCATCTTTCACTTGGCGCTGGTGTTTCCATGAAAAACAACATCCGAAGAAACAACACCTACAACAACACACACGGCGATCTTCTCTTCTCTCCCATTCCTCTTTTGCAATTTGGATGGGGCCCACTTTCTTTCGGCGGACAAGGTCTGAAAGCTGATCTTTACGGAAACCGCACCTGGGGCATTTATACAAATATCGATCGCGAGCGCCAGCGCTATCACGGCCCCGGAATGGATGACCGCCGGGATTCATGGTTCTGGGGAATCGGCGGGCGCTATGGAAAATTTTCTGCCCATTTTGCCCGCGATATTCAGGGAAGATCCAAAGGTAAAAAATTGAATTTAAATTACGCGGAAATGTATATGATTCGCCAAAAATTCTTTACAAGAAGTTCTGTTGGCGTTGAATGCTTCGATAAAAATTATGCGGATTACTACTATGGAGTTAAAGCGACGGAAATCAATTCGTGGAGAAATGAATATCACCCTTCCCGATTTTGTCAGCCAGGAATCGCTTTTGCCCCAATGTATAAAATGGATGAACATGTCACTTTAATTTCAGCTATCACAACAAAACTTTTGGCCTCGGAAATCCGTCGTTCCCCAACGACCAAAGGAGGCCATCTCGAAGCTGGATTGATTTTTGGCGGACTTTATCAGTTCTAGGATTTTTTGGGCGTGATCATTGATTCAATTTCGGTCACTATTTTTCGATAGCTCGGCAGTTGATATTTCTCTTTCAAGGGAACGAGCGCAAGTTTCATCGACTGAGCAATGTTTTCAGGCTTATCTTCTATAGCGAGAATTTTTGTCGCGAAATCTTCAACGACTACAAAGAAAATCGCCAGCGGTGAAATCGCCGCCGTGAGAACTTCAGGAAAGCCGACACCGTTCGTTGCGCCATGATGTTGTTTAATAATGACATCGACACCTTGAGGGAGTCTTGGAAAACTCTGAACTAAAGTCGCAGCATGATGAGCGTGATTGACGATCTGATCGTGTTCGCGGGGAGAAAGCTTGGCCGCTCTCAATTCCTCTGTTGAACTAATTCTGACTAGTTTTTCCGTATCTAAAAAAATATCGTGAAAATAACTAACCATGCAGATTTTTTCCAGGAGACTCGCCTGCTGATCCTGGCTTCCCCATTCCATCTTAGGTAGAAGTGAATAAGAAAGAGCGCAAATGAGATAAGAATGCCTATAAGTATAACTCAGATGATCTTCCATAATCTTCTTCAGCAAAGGACCGAGCTTTGGAGACTGCAGAATCTGATTCTTCATAGACTGAATCGTTTGATTGACCAGCGTAATACAGACAGGAGTAATGCCTAGAGCACGCATGAGATCCGTGCTAATGACGTAGGAATCCCCAATCACCTCGACATTTTCTTCCATTGAACGGACATTTTTCAGACTGCTCAAAGTTTGAGCAATAAGGCCTTCCATAAAAAGATCGTAAGAATCTTTTAATATATAAAAATCACCTACACCAAATTCTTCGTATTTTTTTAAATCGTCTTTGGCAAAGCTGTCTCCCTTCGTCAGGCGCTTGACGTATTCATCACCTGTTTTTTTAAGGAGCTTGATGTAAACATCACAAGGTGATCTCGACATGAGATAAAAATGCTTAACGGGAAACGGGACATAGTCCGGGAGTTTTAAATGATCAAAATCTTCTTTTTTTAAACCGAGGGCCTTTAAAACAAGTCGATTAATTTCTTCAAGGCGAAGTTGATCTGAAACAAGCGCATACTTTTTGTAAACGTGTTCAAAATCTCCGATCACAATAAAAGGAGTTTTTAGAGACAAGTCATAAAGACAATTCAAAATGGGGGCGGCCGAAAGATTCCGGGCAATAATCAAAGAAATTTCTTCATCACTTTTTATCGCTTCGACGCCTTCCTCGGCGTTTTGAGCATAAAGAACATCAGCGTCAAAATTGCGCTGTAAGTTTTTTGTAATCAGTTCGCCTATAGACTCCGAAGGCTCAATCAGTAGTATCTTAATGATAACCATATTTATCCTTTGCTCTAATCATAAACGAGATTGGGAAAATGCGAGATTTTTTTTTTGCGGGCCACTTGCAAAGATCTTTTTCAGCAAATAGACTTTCCAAATAGATTTGCAAAGTACACCTAAGAAAAAAATTTGATTTAATACGCGAGGAAAAATGTTGCTCTCTCATGATATCGAATTGAAAACAGCGCTGCTTCTTAAAGAAAAAGGACTTAGTGTTACAGCTCCAAGAAAGCTGATTCTTTCTCTCCTCTTAAAAGAGCATGGCCCTTTCTCTGCTGAAGACATTTTTCACCGTCTTCCTAAGCATTCTTGTGATCAGGCCACCGTTTATCGATGCCTGAATCAATTTGTCGAAACGGATTTGGTCAACACCTCTCACTTCGAAAAAGATATGGTTCATTTTGAATATAATGATCCCGACCACCACCATCACCATATCGTGTGCAAAATTTGCAAGAAAATTGAATCGTTTCACGACTGCTTGGTAGAAAAACTAGAAAATGCCCTTTTGAAAAAAGGATATAAAGATATACACCACCGACTTGAATTTTTTGGCATTTGTGAGAAATGCCAGCAAGGATAAAAAGAATGAAAAAAACAGTAATGCTCGTGACCTCACTAGTCTTTCTTTTGTGCTTCAAGGCCTTCGCCGCAGAAGTGACATGGGAAACGTTAAAAACTCTCGACGTTGACCAAAAAACAAAGGCCCCTAAAGCAAGCGCAGAGCTTTCCAAAATTCTTGGAAAGGAAATCACAATGAAAGGTTTCATGATGCCGCTTGATTATGATTCTAAAACGGTTTCGGAATTTTTATTTATGCCATATATTCCGGCGTGCATGCACGTACCACCTCCGCCTCCAAGCCAGCTCGTTTTGGTCAAAATGAAAAAAGGTGTTCCGGGAGTCGCTCCTTCTATGTATCCAATTGAGCTGACAGGAAAACTTTCGATTGAGGCCAATAAAGATCTTGAGTCTTCTTACAAAATGGAAGGACTCAAATATAAAGAGATTAAGCAGTAATTATGAGCAATGCCGTTTATTTAAAGAATCTGAAATTCGCTTATAACCAAAAAACTAAATCTGCACCGCTGGTTCTCAATATTGATGAACTGGCGATTGAAAGTGGAGAAAAAGTTTTCCTCTACGGACCTTCAGGACATGGGAAAAGTACACTTCTCAATATTCTTGCTGGCGTTTTGGAAGTTAAAGAAGGACATGTAGAAGTTCTCGGACAGAATCTTCACATGCTTTCTCAAACTGGTCGCGACCATCTCCGAGGAGAAAATGTCGGTTATATTTTTCAGATTTTTAATCTTATCCCCTATCTCAACATTAAAGAAAATATCGTGCTTCCTTGTCTCATCAATAAAAAAAGAGGTCACGGCATCGATTTTAATGCGCAGGCCGATGAATTGATTAATACACTGGGACTCGCCGATCACGCTCACAAAACAGTGACTGATCTTTCCATTGGACAGCAGCAAAGAGTCGCAGCTGCGCGAGCGCTTATCGGAAATCCTCAATTGATTATTGCCGATGAACCGACGAGCTCACTGGATGAAAAAAATACGATTGAGTTCATGAACCTTCTTCTTTCCGAATGGGAAAAAAGAAAATTCACTCTCGTCTTTGTTTCTCACGACACCAGCTTGAAAAAATACTTTCCCAGAACTCTTTCACTTCCGGAAATCAACAGACTATGATTAATTTTTTAACTTACCGATCACTTGCCAATAGAAAATTTACGTCATTCCTCTGCGTTCTTTCGATTGCATTGTCAGTGACTTTGTTTTTAGGGATAGAAAGAATCAGAAATGGAGCGCGCGAAGGCTTCACCAACACGATCAGTAAAACAGATCTCATTGTCGGTGCTAAAGGTGGTCCACTTCAGCTGCTTCTCTACACTGTTTTTCATCTCGGTAATGCCGTCAATAATATTCGATGGTCAACCTATGAAGACATTAAAAGCAACCGTCTGGTAGAGTGGTCGATTCCTATTTCACTGGGCGATTCTTATAAAGGTTATCGCGTCGTCGCGACGGATGAAAACTTTTTCCAACATTACCAATTCAGAGGAGACAGAAAAGTTGAATTTGAAAGTGGTGTCATTCCCACAGATACTTTCGATGTTGTTCTTGGGAGCGAAGTCGCCAAGAAATTTAAATTAAAAAGCGGCGATCCGATTGTTCTCTCTCATGGAATTCAAAGCGAATCGATTCTCTCTCACGACAATACTCCGTTTCACATCGTGGGGATTTTAAAATCCACGCAAACGCCGATCGATACTGCCGTTTTCATCAATCTTTACGGGATGGAGGCCATGCATATTGGCTGGGAAACAGGTGTCCCAAGTGGTGAAAAAATTGATACTGATAAATACAAGAAAGAAAATCTCAAGATCAATCAACTCACCTCTTTTATGGTCAAATTAAAATCGCGTATTGCTGTTTTAAAAATGCGCAGAGATATCGATCAATACGATAAAGAACCAATCATGGCGATTATTCCCGCGCTTTCTCTTCAGGAAATGTGGCAGACCATCGGCTACGTCGAGCAGATTCTTTTTCTCGTGAGTCTTTGCGTCTTGCTCGTTGGCGTGCTCTCCATCCTCATTTCGCTTTACACTTCAATCAATGAACGCAGAAGAGAAATGGCCATATTGCGCTCTCTCGGTGCCAGCTCGAGACATGTTTTCACTCTCCTTCTTTATGAGTCGAGCTTTCTGGTTTTCATGGGGTGTTTAATTGGAGTCGGCTCTCTTTATGGACTACTCTATTTCGTCAAACCGTGGCTTGAATCAAACTTCTCAGTGTATTTAGAAATTCAGGCGCTTTCGAAAACCGAGTGGCTTTATCTTCTGGGCATTTTCATCGCAGGCACTTTGGCAGGACTCATACCTGCAATCAAGGCCTACTTGAACTCGCTTCAAGACGGATTGACGATCAAGTTTTAAGTTTCTATCCTGTTAGCATGATAGAAACTTTCCACGATCTTATTCGTTTTCTTGCTGCTCATAAAAAGTGGTGGCTCATTCCCGTGCTGATTTTTCTGGTGCTTTTTGGCGCCTTGATTATTTATGCCCACGGAACAGCTGTGGCGCCCTTTGTTTATTCCTTCTTTTAGAAAGGATCAGAAAAATTCGAAAGCTTTAGTTTTTGAACGTATGTTGAATCATAGGCCTTCCATTTGCGCTTAAAGCGATCTCTTTTCAATAATCGAAAAATATAATGGATGGAAGCAAAGATCGTAAAAAAGAAAAGCGTAAAGAGAATTTTTGAATTGATAGTTCCCAGGATCTCACCCAAGAGCATCCACCATTCACGAAATTTTTTGAGTCGCCCAGGTGCAACGAGAGCGAGAATTAAAAACAGGCCCGCCAAAGCAGTAAAAAGTGGATTGATCACCTTAACTTTGTAGAGAGGAATGGCGATGCCAAGCACTCCAAAGCAAAAGGCCATGATGAATCCAAATTGTCTTAAAGATTTAGTCTCTTGCATAAGCATTTTTCCAGTCGCGTTTTAAAACAATTCCCGGTTGATCACTTTTTTTAAGTAAAAAATTCTCCAACACAAGCACATCCATATCCGTTGTCATAAAACAATTCAACGCCTCACTCGGACGACAGACAATTGGCTCGCCTCTTACGTTAAAAGACGTATTGATAATCACGGGACAACCAGATTTAGTGAAAAAAGTTTTTATCAACTGATGAAAGCGCGGATGAATAGATTGATCCACAACCTGAAGTCTGGCAGAACCATCGACATGAGTGGTGGCCGGAAAGGCCTTAGGGTCTTTCACCTGAGCGGTAAAAAGCATATAAGGCGCAGGTGTTTTTGCATTCCAGAAGAAATGCTTGTCCACTTCTTCTTTTAAAACTGCAGGAGCAAACGGGCGGAACGATTCTCGTTTTTTGATTTTTAAATTCATTGTGGATTGCATATTGGGAAACCGCGGATCGCCAATGATCGAACGACAACCAAGTGCACGGGGACCAAATTCCATTTTCCCTCGGAATAAACCAATGACTGATCCTTTAATGAGTTCGTCACTGATCACTTCATTCATTTCAGTTTCGGTTGTGTATTCCGTAAAATGAACACCCATCTCTTCCAGGTACATTTTTATAAAATAGGGTTCAAAAGAAGGTCCCAACAGTGAGCCTTGCTGCCAGTTCCCATCGAGTAAACGCTTTCCCTTTTTCTCGAGGTGATACCACGCGAGAGCGGCCCCGATGGCGCCTCCTGAATCCCCCGAAGCAGGTTGCACCCAGACATTTTTAAAAAGACCACTCTCTTTTAAAACGGCGTTGGCCACGCAATTGAGGGCCACACCACCAGCGAGTGTAATGGAGTCCAGTTGAGTCAGCAATTTCATTTGTTTGGCAAGATTCATCACGCCCATCTCCGTCACCTTTTGAACTGAGGCCGCAAGATTTTTATGAAATTCTGTCAGAGGTTCATTCTCCGTGCGCGGTGGATGCTGAAACAAGTCCTGAAGTTTTTTGCTGAACATTTGTTTTATTCCCACAAAATTAAAATAGTCCAGGTTCAACTGATAGCTTCCATCGGCATTGAAATGAATGCACTCCTTCAATAAAAGATCAGTGTATTCGGGCCGTCCGTAAGGGGCCAGCCCCATCATTTTGTATTCACCGGAATTCACTTTGAAACCAAGATAGGCCGTAAAGGCGGAATAAAATAATCCGAGTGAATGAGGGAACTGAATTTCAAAAAGAGGTTTTATTTCATTTGAAAAACCTTGCCATCCGCTCGTTGTCGCCCATTCTCCCACCCCATCTATACAAAGAATCGCAGCTTCACCATAGGGAGAAGCATAAAACGCAGAGGCTGCATGGGAGAGATGGTGCTCGCTAAAATAAATTGGAGGAAGCTTGACTGCGAATTTCTTGAAAGAGTCGCGCAGGATTTTTTTGAAATAAATTTTTTCTTTAATCCACAATGGCATTGCCTGTAAAAAAGATGACAACCCTTTCGGAGCACTTTCAAAATAAGTTTCAAGCAAGCGATCAAATTTGAGGAGAGGTTTATCATAAAACACAATGGCATCGACTTCATCCAACCGGACTTTTCCTTCTTTTAAGCAGAATTCAATCGATTGAAGAGGAAAAGACTGATCATGTTTTTTTCGAGTGAAGCGCTCTTCTTCTGCAGCAGCAATAATTCGGCCGTCCACAATTAAAGCGGCTGCGCTGTCGTGATAAAAGGCGGAGAGCCCTAGAATAACCATGTTCATTTCCCAACTGTGTTTGTTATACTATAACACAAATGAAAATTATGTTAATTTTTCTCACCTTCCTTTTTTCTATTCATCCGAAAATTTGTGTGGCCGGAAAAGTTTTAGAAGTTGTCGAAGTTTATAAAAGTAATAAGCACGAACTTACGGAAAAAACCAGAATAGAACTGCCGAATGGTTATCAAAAAATTGTGCACGATCATTTGAATGAAAAAATTGGCACGGTTTATCCTCCCTATTCTTTTGTTACTCAAGAAAAATGGATGAACAAAAATCTTCTTTTCCGCGCACGTTATACTCTTTCCGCTTTCGGACTTCGCTCCTTCAACGGGAAAGCGGGAACCAGACATCTGATCATTGCAGGCGATTCCAATGTTTTTGGCGAAGGATGCAATGATAATGAAACTCTCTTTGCTTTCCTCGATCCTGAAATCAAAGACGCCCGCCTTTATAATTTGGGCCATCGAGGTGGAGGACCCCATAACACACTTTCTCTCGTTCAAAATTATCCGGCCCTCTCTCTTGTCAAAGAACCCAAAGGGCTTTTTCTTTATAATTTTTTTCCCACTCACATGATTGAAAGAGTGATCGGTGGCAAAAATTATTCTGGATGGGATTCGGGCCTCAGTCCCTGGTATTCATTGTCAGAGAAAGATGAATTGGTCGCCAATGGGCCCTTTAAAAATAGATCAATGACCCAAATATACAAATGGATGGCGGGTTCAGATTTTCTCAACTGGCTTTTCCCCAATCTCCCTCGAATTGGCAAAAAACATTTGCACCTTGTCGCCAAAGTCTTTGAGCAATTAAAAAAACAGTATCTTCAGCATTTTCCGGAAGGTCACTTCCTCGTTGTTCTCAATCTGAGCTCTCTCCAAGAAGATCGATATTCGAAGGATCTCGAGTACGAGCTAAAGCAATTAAATATCGAGACTGTTACCGTTGGGCCCGTTGAAACTGATTTGAATCGATTGACTTTCCCCGATGGACATTTCAAACCGGAAGGTCAGCGTCTACAAGCTGACCTTCTCAAAAAGAAATTCTTAGAAATCTTTTTTCTTAAGTAAGTAATCGGCAAAAATAATAAGAACTGTCGTAGTGACGACAAGATGCAAGGCTTCCAAAGGAAAATTCATTTTGAATTCTTCTTTGAACATGACGGCATTGGCGAGCTCAGAGACATACTTAATTCTCGGCAAGCAGAAATAAGTAAAGAGGCCAATTATTTTAAAAACCCCAAGGTCTTTCAAATAATCACCTGGGGCCAATTGCTTAAAGGATTCATTGGAAATATTGATGGCCATGACAGTTACAAAAACCAGAAGAAAAGACTGAATTTTTCCCATAAACAAAGAAAAAAAGAGTGAAATGAAAATCACAATGAAAATATAAACACCGGTGATAAAAATGGAAAGAAGATGATTAAGGGTAAAAACAAAAGTATGCGTCGCCACTGAAAACATAATGGTCGAAAGAATATAAGCGTAAAGATAATAGCCAAAGACTAAAAGCCAGGCGCCGGCAATCCGTGCAAACATGTATTGTGTTCTCGTAATGGGAAACGAGAGATATTGGTAAATGATTTTTTCACGGAAGTCAGATCGAACAGCACTGATCCCAAAAATGGCGGCCACGAAAATATTCCAAAAATTAATAAACATAAACATGTAGCTTAAGCTATTTGTTCCATTAACAAGAATCTGTCCGGCCGGATCTGGATTAGAAAGAAAGACTTTTAGTAGTGAGTGTGCAAGGACAATCATGGCCGTCGTTGAAATAAAAATGAACAACAACGTTTTACTTCTCAACTCTTTTAAAATGGTATCTTTGATCATCGCCTTGAATTGCGCTGTCTTATTCATAGTCACTCCAATGCCCTATTTAGTTGAAACAAGTTCATAGAAAAAATCTTCCAGACTTTTTCCGCTTTTGATGATGCTCTCTATTGTGCCAGAGTAGAGCAGCTCGCCTCTGTTTAAAATCGCAACATCATCACAAAGAATTTCCATTTCTGAGAGAATGTGCGAGTTAAGAAAAATAGTTTTTCCCTGGGCCTTTTGTTTTTTCAAAATATCTTTCAAATCTCTCATTCCAATTGGATCGAGACCTGAAAAAGGCTCATCCAGAATGAGCAACTGATTATCGCCAATGAGCAAACTGGCAAGGCCGGTTCTTTGAACCTGACCTTTAGAAAGGCTTTGCAGTTTTCGATGAGCGAGATCCGCGATGCCTAATTCTTCCATCGCATTTTGCACTTGGGAATGAAGACCTTCCCCGGCCAGTCCTTTCATGTTGCCAAAAAATTCAAGGACTCCTCTCACTGTATAGAAAGGGAAAAAACTAAATTTCTCAGGTATGAACCCTACTCCCTTTCGGGATTCCGGGTTCTCGGAATTAATGCCGTTGATTTCGATTGACCCTTCGTTAGTCTTCATTAAAGACAGCATGAGCTTAACAAGAGTCGTTTTTCCTGCTCCGTTTGGACCAAGTAGCGCAAAGATTCTTCCACTCTCTACAGTCAAATTAACATTGTGTAAGGAAAAATCAGGGCCATACGTTTTTCTAACATTGGCGACTGAGATAGCATTCATACTTTATCCTCTGTCTAATAAAAGTGAAACTTAACTTCGTCTTTGTTCTATCATATTCTTGGCCTATGATTTTTCAAAGGAAAAAGGAGAAAAACATGTCTCAAACGATTTACGATTACAAAGTGAAGACTATTGACGGGGCCCTTGTTCCCCTTTCAGATTACAAAGGTAAAGCGCTGTTGATAGTGAACGTCGCTTCTAAATGCGGTTTCACTCCTCAATATGAAGAACTAGAAGAGATTTATCGCCAATACAAAGATCAAGGGTTGGAAATCCTCGCATTCCCCTGCAATCAATTCGGCAAACAAGAACCAGGGAATCCTGAAGAAATTAAAAACTTCTGTTCTTTAACTTATAATGTGACTTTCCCGCTTTTTGCAAAAGTGGATGTGAATGGCAGTGATGAAGAACCAATGTACAAGTTTCTCAAAGGGGCCGTTAAGGGAGTTTTGTGGACTAAGGCCATCAAATGGAATTTTACGAAATTTTTGGTGGATAAAAATGGAATTCCTGTCGCTCGTTTTGCACCAAACGACAGGCCTCGCGATCTCGTAGACGAAATAAAAAAAGTTCTTTAACTATTGGCCCATTGGATTTCTTTTTTTGGAAAGAAAATCATCAAGGGCCTCAACGTTCTGGACTGAGAAGAATTTTTTTGCAGAAAATTTTTCGCGGTCCAGATCTATTTTCCCAATGATTAGAACATCACCCGAAAAACCTTTGCTCACTAATTTTTCCAGATAATTTTCAACGTGAGATTTGCCCGCCATTTTTAAAGCAGAAATCGCACTTAAGATGAGAAGTTGCGGGTGTAAAAATTTTAACGTTTCCGACAGCACTTCCAGCGAAACGCTTCCCCCTAGATAATTCAATTGATGATTGTAGTGATGACCCAAAAGCCCTGCCACAATAGAAAACATATCATCTCCTTCCTGATCGAGATTGGAGACGAGGATATGAAAAGAATTTCTCTCAGAAAGTTCTGTTTCTTTATAAAGCAAATGACCGGCATGAAAACGAAGTAATGCGAGCGCAGCTTTTTCCTGTGTTTCTGTTATATGGGCGCGAGCTGCCAGATCGCGGATCTCAACGGTCATTGGCAAAAGAATGTCCAGGGCCATTTCTTTTGGAGTGACCGCCGCCTTTATTTTTCCCAACTCCTGATTAATAACATCCAGCTTGAAGGCCCTAAGCGCAAAGAGCAAAATCGTTTTTGACTGACTTAAATCTATTTGCACTTTTTCTTTCACAAGACTGAATTCTGTATGACTTCCAGCCTCAGGTTTTTTTCCCAGGTCTGTCAGCAATGCTTTCAAATCTTCTATAGATAAATTAGCAACTTTCGATATCGTATAACCTAGCAAGCAAAGCTCACTTAAGAGCATCAGCTTTTCAATATCAGTCTTGGTGTAAACTCGATGCCCTGCCGAGTCTCTATGGGGCTCCAGGGCCTTATATCTTTTTTCCCAGGCCCTAATGGTATGGACGCCAACACCTGAAATCTTTGAGGCCATCTGGATTGTATAAGAGGTCTCCACTTGCACCTGATCCTTATTAAAATTTTCGTCTATATATTGTCTAAAACTATCATAGCACTGTCTAATTGGTAAAAACAGGTCAGATTGCTATAGTCTATGAAGAATAATTTAGACAGGAGTGATACATGAAAATTCTCATCACTGGTGCAACTGGATTTATAGGAACCAAACTCACAAAGAAACTTGTTGAATCAGGACATGAAATCCATGTGCTGACGAGAGATAGTAATAGGGCCAAAGCACATTTTCCAGAGCATCGAGTGACTGCTTTTGAATGGCATGACAATTTGTCTGAACCTCCCGCTGCCGCAGTTCAAGGCATTGATGGCGTCATCAATCTTATGGGAGAAAATATCGGTGGTAAGAGATGGAGCGATGACCAGAAAAAAAAGCTGCGTGAGTCGCGTGTCGATGCAACTAAAAATCTTATTTCCTTAATTGAGCGAGAGCGCTCAACTCCGCTGGATTTTTTTATCAGCGCTTCGGCGATTGGTATTTATCCAGTCAATCTACCCGGTCCATTAAATGAAGAATCCGCCGAAGGACATACTTACCTGGCCCGCCTTTGTCACGATTGGGAACAACCACTGACTTTACTGAATAAAACAAAACGGAAAGTCATCGTAAGAACCGGTGTTGTTTTCGGTGAAAATGGTGGTGCCTTACAAAAGATGCTCCCCCCTTTTAAAATGGGATTAGGTGGCCCGATCGGAGACGGAAATCAAATGATGAGCTGGATTCACCTGGACGATATTGTTGCTCTTTATATGAAGGCCGCTACAGATGAATCAATGAGCGGCATTTACAATGCCTGTGCTCCAACGCCTGTGTGCAATTTTGATTTCACTAAGGCCTTAGGTGATGCTTTACACAGACCAACGCTTTTCCCAGTTCCAACACTTCCTTTAAAGCTGGCCTTCGGCGAAATGTCGACTGTCATTCTTGATTCACAGACAGTCGTTTCTAAGAGATTAGGAGAAGCAGGTTTTGAATTCAAATACCCAACCATTGATTCAGCTTTAAAGGCGATCTTTGGCAAATCAGAAGAAAAAAAACAAAGAAGACACAATGAAAAGAAACCTCTGCTGGATCAGGCGTGATTTAAGACTTCACGATCATCACGCGCTTTCAATGGCGCTGAAGAACGCTGAAGAAACTTTTCTTGTTTTTGTTTTTGATAAAAACATTCTTGATAAACTCTCCGATAAAAATGATAAGCGAATCACTTTAATTATGGATGCGCTCGTTGAAATGGAGAATACACTTGCCGCTCATAAGTCCGGTCTGATTATCAGATATGGCGATCCAAAAATTGAAATACCCAAATTGGCCGCAGACTTAAAGGTCGACGGCCTCTTTTTCAATCGTGATTACGAACCTTATGCTAAAGAAAGAGATGCGCATGTTGAAAAATCAATGCGCGCAATGGGCATAGAAGTCCAGCATTTTAAAGATCACGTCTTTTACGAAAAAAATGAAGTCCTTACAGGATCAAGAGAAATTTATAAAGTTTTCACTCCTTACAAAAATAAATGGCTGGAACATTTTCGCTCTCAGGACTCTATCGTTCCCGAATACAAGTGCGACTTAAAAAAACTTGGCCATGTAAAAAATAAAGACTCACTCACCGCAAAAGATTGGTTTAAAGAAATCGGATTTAAACGTAGCGAAGTTCTTCTCACCGGCGGAACTTTAGAGGCGAAGAAGCGATTAAAAGATTTCACTAAGCATATTCATCGCTATAAAGAAGCGCGGGACATACCTTCTCTCAATATGACATCACTTCTCTCTCCATACATTCGTTTTGGCAATATTTCGATCAGGGATATGATTCGTTCTGCCATTCAAAGTACTGATGAAGGCAGTCAGACATGGCTTTCAGAAATAATCTGGCGCGATTTTTATCAAGTCATCCTCGACGTCTATCCCAAAGTTGAAAAACATTGCTTTAAAACGGACTACGATAAAATAAAATGGACCGGTAAAAAAGAGCATTTCCAATTGTGGTGTGAGGGAAAAACGGGCTTTCCCATCGTCGACGCTGCGATGAGATGCCTGAATGAAACAGGATTTATGCATAATCGTCTTCGCATGGTTGTCGCAAGTTTTCTCACAAAAACTCTTCTCATTGACTGGAGACTTGGAGAAAAATATTTTGCCGAGAAGCTACTGGATTACGACATGGCCGCGAACAACGGCGGATGGCAATGGTCTGCTTCGACAGGCGTGGATGCTCAACCTTATTTCCGCATTTTCAATCCATGGAATCAATCAGAAAAATTTGATGAAGAAGGAAAATTTATCCGCGAATGGTGTCCTGAATTGAAGGGTTTTTCCAATAAGAAAATTCATTTTCCTCATGAAACTGATATGGTCGAGCAAGCGCAGGCAAAATGCGTGATCGGAAAAGATTATCCTCATCCGATCGTCTCGTATAAAATTCAAAAAGAAAAAGCTCTAGCGATGTACAAAGCGATCAGCTAGCAGTGGAAACAGACGAAGAAGGCACGCCGTATTTTTCACCAGGCTTAATGATCGTTTTCGGCAAAACGGCCACGTTAGGGGCCACAACTGCTTTCTCACCGATCGTTACGCCACCGAGAAGCTTCGCCGCCAGTCCAACCATTGCGCCTTTCTTTACATGCAATTTATCAATGATCAGAAATCCTTTCATTCCATAATGGGCCATCATGTAAACAGATCCTCCGATCGTTACATAATCTTCCAGAATAATGAGACAAGGATCAGAAACATTCGATGTATTGATCATCACCCCTTTTCCAATTTTCATCCCCATCATTTTGAAAAAGAGAACATTGAGCGGGCTTGGTGTGATGAGATCTAAAACGGTGTAGCGCACGAGATAAGTAAGAGCATTGTGGTAATACCAGGGAATCGATTCAATCGAAAACCATGCTCCTCTATAAGGTTTTACAAAAGGCAGAACAGGAAAATTCATCACCGGAACAACAAAAATAAGTGTGATGATAAAAGCAAGGAATCCGAAAGCTAAACCAAACCCGTAACAAAAAGATTTCATGAGCAAAGAATAATTCGACACATGAGGAATCATCCACTCGATCAAGGCAATCCCAGGTGTCAGCGCGACGGCCAAACAAAAGACACAAACGAGAATCACCGGAATTAAAAACATTAAAAAACCGAGTGTAGAAAATTTGCGAAAGATATTTTCGAAAACAGCACTAAAACCTTTTTTTGTTGATTCCTTGGCATTGATATCATCGTAGTGTTCTGCAGGTTTTTTTTCTGTTTGGGTTTCCAAATTATTTCCTTCGTTCTCTTCTTGTTATGTACATTTTCATTGTCCAAGGTTTCCATTTGTTTGTAAACTTGCCTGAATGGAAAAACTAAAAACTCTACGTGAGATCTTTCTCTTCGCTCTGCCAATTATCTCGGGCCAAATTGGTCAAATGCTCTTTGGCGTTGGCGATATTGTCGTCGCCGGACACTATTCTGGTCAGGCTGTCTCTTCTATTGGGGTAGCTGCGGGAATCTTTGCTCCTTTTCTTATGGTCGGCATCGGTTTACTTCTCTGCACAGGTCCTCTTGCTTCCGAACAAAAAGGCAGAGGTGTGACGGATAACTCACTTTTATTTAATTCCTTTGTTATTGCCTCGGTTTCCTCACTGGTGTTAATCTCTGCCCTTTTTATCCTTGCTGCCAACATCAGATGGCTCGGGTTGAATCCAGAAATTGAAGATTCGGTCGCTCTTTATTTGAATTGGACCGCGCTTTCCCTATGGCCAGCCCTCATTTTCCAATCGATCAAAGAATATTTGCAGGCCTACGGAAAAACATTTTACCCCAATGCACTCATTATTCTTTTTAATGTGATCAATGTTTTGCTTTGTTATGTTTTCATGTTTGGAAAAGGCCCGATTCCGGAAATGGGTGTGAAAGGAGCGGCCATTGTCACTTCTCTTTGTCGTTTATTCATGGCGATCATCTTGTTCTTCTATTTGAAAAAAGCACTTCCTTTTGAAAAACATTTCAACATTCAAACAATCAAACGAATGTTCAAACTTGGTCTTCCCATTTCTTTTTCAGTATTATGTGAAGTTCTGGTCTTTTCCACTGTCACGGTTCTCGTTGGAAAAATGAGCCTTACGGCTTCGGCTTCTCAAGGTCTGGTCATCAACATTACTTCGCTTACGTTTATGGTTCCTCTAGCCATAGGCAGTGCCGTATCTGTTTTAGTTAGTGAACAACTCGGCAAAAAATCGTTGGATGGAATTATTCGTTACTCATTGGGTTCTCTCGCTCTCGCATTGATCATTCAAATTGTTTTTGCAGCTATGTACCTAAGTGTCCCCCAATTAATCCTTGGTCTTGCCAGTTCAGATCAAACCATCATCGTCTATGCCAGCTCTCTCCTCTTCTGGGTCGGCCTCTTTCAGATTCCAGACGGCATTCAGGTTGTCCTGGCCGGAGTCATGCGCGGCTTGCACGAAACAAAACTTCCCATGTTACTAGGACTCATTTCTTATTGGGTCATCGGACTTCCGATTGGCTGTTATTTCACTTACACAAAAAATTTAGAAGCGCGTGGATTATGGATGGGGCTCGCTATTGGGCTTTCATCGATGTGCGTATTGCTGCTTTTCTTATATCGAAAGAAAATACATCAATTGAGGCAGACTTTAACATAAGGAGATTTTCTCATGATACTTTTCATCACTGGGGCCACTGCAGGATTTGGAAAGGCCATGGTCGATCGATTTATTTCGGGCGGACATCTGGTTATAGGGACAGGTAGACGCAAAGATCGTCTTGATGAATTAAAAAAACACTATGGTGAAAAAATTCATACAATTGAATTGGATGTGCGCGATGAAAGTGCAGTGAAAAAAGCGATCGCTGAATTACCTGAAAAATTTGCGGTCATTGACGTTCTTGTGAACAATGCTGGCCTTGCTGTTGGAACTGATCCACTCCAAAAAGGAAAACGCGAAGACTGGCAGACAATGATTGATACAAATATCAATGGTCTTCTCAATGTCACGCATGCTATTTTACCAGGCATGGTCAGTAGAAATAAAGGTCACATCGTCAATCTGGGTTCTGTTGCCGGAGAATTTGCTTATCCGGGCGGAAATGTTTACGGAGCAACGAAAGCGTTTGTTCATCAACTCTCCCTTAATATGCGCTCAGATCTGCTGGGTACTGCCGTTCGCGTGACCTGTGTTGAGCCAGGCATGTGCGAAACAGAATTTTCTGTCGCACGTTTTGCCGGCGATCAGAAAAAAGCCGATGCCGTGTATGCTGGAATGACTCCGCTTACTGCTGATGACATTGCTGAATCCATTGAATGGATTGTCACTCGTCCGGCCAGAATGAATGTCAATGTGATTTCACTAATGCCAACTGATCAAGCGTTTGCAGGTTTTTCAGTTAATCGAAAGTAAAGTGCATCTCTTTCTTATACAAAATTAATTCATCCAGCAGTGAATGCAATTCATTTCGTTCTCTGTTGAAGGGATATAAAACTTTTTCGATCTCTGCCCTTTTTAATTTTATTCCGACGATTCGCCAATCATGCAGAGTTAAGGCTGAATTGAAAGGATGAATGATCGTCTTTGCTGTTCTATGTTTTATTCCATTCTTCAAAATATAATTTATGACATTCTTTACCTGAGTCGCACTTCGCAAGATCCGCAAATGATAACGATGTTTGTATCTCTGCCCTTTTATTTTGAGTAATGAATTGATTCTTTTGGCAAGCGATACGCCAAGCCCCTGCATACCTTTAGAGAGCATTAGATTGTTTTCACCTTCAATCAATAAATGAACATGATTATGCTCCAGTGTGTAATGAATGACTCTGAGTCCTCTGAGCCGCGCTCTTTGAATGGCATTTCGAACTATCTTCAAAACCGCTTTTGTTTTAATGTCTGCCCTATTCAATTTGACTGTCACATGAAGCGAACGAGGACGACCGATAAACTCGCGTCTCCGATGCCTGATCCCTCTATCATGAATGGCCGGGCGCCCCGCACGTTTTGGATTGAAAAGCTTGGGTTGAAAATTTTTTTTAGGTTTTTTCATTGATGACCTCCGGATGGAAAGTCATGCAAAAGGGCACACATTGCAAAAGCTAATGTCGGTGAAAATTAAAAGCAGCGCAATTTGATTTTTTCAATTTTTGATTAGTGAAGTATTAATTCTTTTGGAAGGGAGAAATCGATGTCTTGTTTTGTGAATGGATCTTTTAGAATAAGCCTCGTTGCAATGAGCTTCATTCCTTCTTCATTCTTATTTCCAACACCATATTTTGGATCTCCCAAAACAGGATAACCAATACTATCGAAGTGACGGCGGATCTGGTGAAGTCTGCCCGTGAGTAGTTCAACTTCAACAATCGTTGTGTGTTCGCGTCGTTCGAGGACTGTAAACAAAGTTCGGGCCTCTTTTCCGTCGAGCTGCTTATCGATTTCACCGGAGTCGTGCTTGAGCACGCCTAGAATTTCGATTTGATAAAATTTACGCACCTTTCTGTCTTGGAAAATTTTGGAAAATAAATGGGCAGACTTTGGGTTGTAAGCAAAAACCATGAGACCGCTGGCTTCGCGATCGAGGCGGTGAATAAGCCACGCTTTTCCTTTGGCCTTTTCCACTTGTCTCATGAGCGAGCAGTGATCGCCGAATTCGTTTCCTTGAGACATTAGTCCTGCCGGTTTGTACCATATTCCCCACTCTTTAAACTTTGTGAGTTCACGGCCTTCAGGAATTTCCATGTTTGTGAGTTTTGGATCGTAATAAAATTCTACCAGCGAATCTGGTGTCAGTTCTTTTGTCGCTCGTCTTACGCGTGCTAATTTAGATGTGGCAAACACGCGGACTTGAACGCCGCCGTTATTTAAAACTTTTTTCAAAATACCTTTTGAAAGTTCTGAATATTTGGCGAGAAAATCGATGAGGATGAGAGGATCACCCTCGCGCCAAGGTTTTTTAAAAACAATTTGCTTATTATCGTTCATAAATAAAAAAGACCCAAGTTGTTACTGCTTGGGTCTTTATAATCCTTCTAAAGAATACTGCCAATAATTATTTCAAATTGGACTTAGTATTCATTAGAGCTCTGTAAGCATCAACTCTTCCACCTGATACTGAAGCTGTTTGAAGCTTAGAAGTTTTAACAGAAGTTGTGATGAGTCTTTCTCTGATTTGCGCTGGAGTCAGATTTGGCTCTTGAGCAAGAAGAAGTCCTACAACACCTGCAACGTGCGGAGTCGCCATTGAAGTTCCCGACATAGTCGTGTATCCGCCGCGCTTATAAGTCGAAAGAATGTTTGATCCCGGTGCAAAAACATGAACTGATTTTACGCCGTAGTTAGAGAAACTTGATTTAGAACCAGCTGACGTAAATGAACCAACTGAGATCACGTTTGAAACATCGTAGTTGGCCGGAAATGAGTCCGTTGAATCGTTGTTTGATGATTCGTTACCTGCTGCTGCGACAAAAGTGATTCCTGCTGCTTCAGCTGCTTTGATAGCGTCTTCAAGAGACTGCTCGCGCTCGCCGCCGCCCCAAGAGTTCGACATGACTTGAACTCCTCTTTTGATAGCATAATCGATTGCTGCAATTGCATCGATCGTTTCGCCTGAACCTGAATCAGAAAGGAATTTAATCGGAAGGATTTTTACATTCGCCATGACGCCTGCGATTCCCGCACCGTCATGAGTGGCACCGATGTTACCAGCACAGTGAGTTCCGTGACCGTGACCATCTTGTGGATCGCCATCTTTGTTGGCAAAGTCGTATCCGTAAACATCATCAACATAGCCGTTGCCGTCATCATCAACGCCAGCTTTACCATTTAGTTCAGCTTCATTGACCATGATATTGCTTTTTAAGTCAGGGTGAGTGTAATCAACACCTGTATCGATAACCGCGATCTTTACATCATTCGATCCTTTAGTGACTGACCATGCACGAAGAACGTTAATATCTTCACCGGCCAACCCAGATGAAAAGATAGATCCATTCTTACCATCATTTTTCATTCCCCATTGCTTTTTAAAGCTTGGATCTTTTGGAGCTGGTACTTCTTCTCCGCCCTTCACTTTTTCAAGGGAGATGATGTAGTTTGGCTCTACGTATTCAATGTTAGGATTTGAAGCGAAAGCTGCGAAAGCTTTGTCAGTTAAACCTTTTGTCGTTTCTAGACGGGCAAAAGTTCCGAACGCCGTGTTCGTTACTTTTGAAACAGTTCCTACTTGAGAAAGTGACTTTTGGTTTAAAAAATTTGAACCATTTTTTACTTTAACAATATAGCCATTGTAAGGTGTTGCGTTTGCAGTTGTGATAAGAGAAAGAAGAAAAAGAGGGCCGAAGACTAATTTGGAATTCATAAATCATCCTTGATTTGTGTTTTGTCTTCTTATGATGACAGGATCGAAGAACGTTTATCAATTCATGTAAGTAAATGTTAGTGCTGAGTTTGAAATGAATGACCGAGTTTTACACTCAGTCATTCATGGCCCCAGGACTTAGTATCTCCAGATAGCGCTTGCCCAGGTAAAACCAGAACCGAAGGCCGCACTAGCAACGAGCATTCCTTTTTTAAGAACGCCCGCTTTTATAGCGTCATCCATGCCAAGCGGAATTGTGGCCGCAGTCGTATTCCCATAATTCTGAATAGTATTAAAAACCTTTTCTTCAGGGATAGAGAGAATTTCTGCGACTTTTGAATTGATTCGCAAATTCGCCTGATGGAAAAGAAAAAGATCGATCTCATTCAAATTCACGCCCGCCTCTTTGCAAGCATCAACCAGGCACTCTGCCATTCTTTTTGTCGCGTGAACAAAAACGGTTTTGCCATTCATTTGTGGGTAATGGGCCCCTTGCTCGACCATCTCATGATTAATACGGTCCTTGCCAAAAGCTGTCCCAGGAGCTGGGATCCACAATTCTTTTGCATAAGCGCCATCAGCATGAAGCTTAGTTGTCATAATCCGCGATTCACTTGAAGCTTCTTTCAACTCGCGCGCAGAAACGACAACGGCACCGGCACCGTCTCCGAATAATACTGACACGTTTCTCCCATTGGGAGTTTTGTCTAGCCCTTTTGAGTGCACTTCAGAGCCTACGACCAGAATATTTTTGTGTGAGCCGGATTGAATAAATTTATCAGCAATCGAAAGACCGTAAAGAAACCCGGTACACTGCTGGCGAATATCCAGAACTGCAATTTCCGGCAGCTCGAGTTTGGCCTGTAAAAAACAACCTGTGCCTGGAAATTCGTGATCTGGGCTGAGTGTGGCGAAGATAATCATGTCGATCTCTTTTTTATCAAGCCCTGCGCTCGCAATGGCCATTAAGCTGGCCTCAAGGGCAAGATCTGAATTCGAGACATGGTCTTCCACCCAATGGCGTTGAACGATTCCCGTTCGTTGCTGTATCCACTCATCAGTTGTATCCATCATCTTTTCTAAATCAAAATTTGTATAAGTTTGCGCCGGGACAAAAGAGCCAACGCCGGTAATTTCGCTTCTGTATTTCATCGTTTCAACCTTGCTCGATAAGAATTAAAGTTCTAAAATCTGATTCTAACAAAAACCATAAAAAGTTCAAATCAATGACTGACAAAAATGCTCTAATCATCTTATTCCTTTTGATCGCATTGCTGTCTTGCTCTTCTGAAGAAACAAGGCCGGTTCAGGAAAAAACTTATTCAGCGAGCACCGAAAAAGCGTTTGCGGATATTGAAAAAGGTGATGTGAAACAATCCATTCCTCCGGCCCACGACATCCGCGAAAAAAAATCAGTGCAAATCCCCCAACAACAAAAAAAAGGGGAAACGTCTGCGCCTCGCCCGCAGGAGCAAACGACATTAACGACTGATGATTCTCTCACTGGTCGTGCTCAGGAAAGACTTCAAGAAATAAACCAGAACCTGGCGTTTTACTGTATGAAGCACAGAAATTCTTTTTCTAGCGAAGGAAAATGTCTGCAGTTCACAAAACATATTCTCAGAAGCTGTGAAAAAAAACATAAGCTGATCAATACAGTGATGGTGAATTGTATTAAAGATCAATTGAAAAAAAGAAGATAACGGATGCGAGCGAAATGCGATCGTTGTGGTTTTATCCTCGAGAGATGCCTATGCGATCACCTTTCACCTGTGGCCAACAACACCACGCTGATTATTCTTCAACACCCCAGTGAAAAAAAGCACGCTCTTAATACAGTAAAGCTCATGGAAAAAATCTTCGTGAAGATCCATCTTTTTTCCGGAGAACATTTTCAGGAGGATGAAACTCTTCTTGAACTTTTGAAATCAGAAAAGACAGCTCTTCTCTTTCCGGGGCCAGATTCGGAATGGCTTCACTCTGAAAACAGGCCCAATTATACTCAGCTCATTCTCCTCGATGGTACCTGGAAGAAGGCGAAGAAACTTTATTATCTCAATTCCTTTTTGCACTCTCTTCCCAAAATCTCTTTGAAAAGTGAAACGCCTTCACTCTATCGTATACGTCAAAGCAAAGTGGAAAACAGTTTATCGACTTTAGAAGCAGCTGTAGCGGCCTTGGAAGTGCTAGAGCCCGGACTTGATTGCAGAAGTGCACTGAGTGCCTTTAAAAAAATGATTGATACTCAAATTGAAAAAATGGGCAGCGATGTCTTCACATCCAACTATCAAAATAAAAAGGGCGATGAATAATCACCGCCCTCTTTCAAAATAAAACTAAGAATAAAAATTAAGCTTTAGCTGCGTAAGATGAACACCATCCGCAGTTAGTAACATACTTCATCCCCATCATTGTACATGGAGCGTATCCGCCTTCAGCTTTAGCAGCGTTGTAGAATTTGCAGTTACCGCAATTAGCGCCTGCTTTGTACTTAGCGTGCTTAGAAGTTTTAGCGTCAGTTACGTATTGAAGAGTTTTTCCCATCCCTTCAGTTGGGCTCGCTACAGCTTTACCAGCTGGAGCAGTTGTAGGACAAGCGTCAGCAGCTAGGGCCTTCGTTGCTTTTGCAAAGAATGGAACGATAGCAGCACCAGCAACAGCGAATTTAAAAAATGAACGACGAGAGAGAGTGTTTTTTTCTTCCACGAGGGTCTCCTATTTAACAGTTACAATTGAAAGAATTTTAGCATGTCCCATTTTAATCACACAATGAAAAATTCAATCATTTTAGTTAGTTACATGCAAACTTCTGTTTTATACGCCAAACCTATTTGGCTTTCAATAGTGTGTGAGTTTTGGTAAATAAAATGGAGTGCGCGCAAAAGCTTTGGAGACAAATGGAAACATCAAATGAACCATTATTAAACACATTGGGAAATCCTAAAGAATATTACTCTTCTACGACCAATAATATTCAGGTTGAGGTCGTTCCCTCGTATGTTCCGGAGCGTTCAGACCCTGATCACAACCAATATTTTTACGCTTATAAAATTCGCATTACCAATCACGGTGATGCCAGTGCCAGAGTTATCCACCGCCACTGGAAAATTAAAGACGGCAACGGCAAGGCCTACGAAGTCCAGGGATCAGGCGTGATCGGTGAGCAACCGATGCTCGCTCCAGGTGAGTCTTACGAATATACTAGTTTCTGCCCCCTCCACTCTCCTTATGGAAATATGCGCGGCAAGTACCAGATGATTGATGAATTTGGGAATCGCTTTTGGGTGGAAGTTCCAGTATTCTTTTTTAGAAAACCAGAAACATTTATCCAATAATCCTTTCACATGGAGTGAATTTGATGAAGACTCTTGCGGTATTGTTAAGTACTTTTTGCGCTCTTGTTTCTTTTTCTCTAAAGGCCAACGACCTGGACGCAGTTCTTAAAACAAAAAAACTCAGAGTGGCCGTCGATACAACTTACCCTCCTATGGAATTTGAATCTAACGATGGAAAGGTCATCGGTCTCGATGTCGATTTGGCCCGCGCCATTGCCAAAACATTAAAAGTGGAAGCTGAATTCATTGTCATGCCTTGGGATGGAATTCTCGCAGGTCTTCAAAGCAATCGCTACGATATCATTATGTCTTCAATGAATGTGACTCCGGAGAGAAGCCAGCAGGTCAACTTTGTGCCCTATATTTCGATGGGACAGGTTTTCGTGGTGAAAAAAACCGGCACGCCCGTGAAAACGGAAACAGACCTCAAAGGAAAAACGGTGGCCGTGCAGGCGGACACAACTTCTTTCAATGCGCTGGAAGAATTTAAGAAAAAAGGGATCGCGATTAAAGAAATAAAAGCGTTTAAAGGTGCAACAGAAACGTTCTCTGCACTGAAGTCTAATCAGGCCGAGGCCATCATCACTGATGAAGCAGTCGGACTTTATTATGCTGGTCTTGATGCCAAAACGTTTGTCGTTTCAGGAAATGCAATGAAGCCTGAGCCAATCGGAATAGCTGTCAAAAAGACTGATGCAAAATTATTAAAAGCGCTTACTGAGGCCGTTTCAACCATCAAAAAAAATGGCGAGTTCACTCGCATTTACAAAGAATGGCTAAAAGTCTCACCTGCATTATAGGATTTTGAATCATGGAAGAGACCTTAGGCTTTTGGGCGTTCTCTCACACCATCGTGATACCGAGATTGATGGAGGGAATGTGGATTACATTGAAGCTCGCCCTCCTTTCAGGTGTCATTGGTTTTATCATTGGTCTGATAATCGCTTTGATGAGACTCTCCCGTTATAAAATCATGAATTGGTTTGCTCTGGGCTACATCACTCTTTTTAGAGGGACTCCTCTTCTGCTTCAAATTCTGTTTATCTATTTTGCTCTTCCCACTTTAATTAATGTAAACCTCGATTCTTTTCCGGCGGGCATACTCGCCTTGTCTTTAAACTGTGCTGCTTACCTGGCAGAAATTTTCCGCGCAGGAATTCTTTCTATCCCTAAAGGGCAAACAGAAGCAGCGAAAGCCTTAGGTCTTTCTCACAATCAGACGATGTTCAAAATTATTATTCCTCAGACTTACAGAAGAATTATTCCTCCAGTTGTGAATGAATTTTCCGCCCTCACAAAAGAAACCTCACTTGTTTCTGTTATTTCATTGGGGGAACTCCTTTACGTCACTCAAAGAATTGGCGCAAAATATCTTCGCCCTTGGGAAGTTTATTTCTGGTCTGGACTCGGCTATCTTCTGATTGTTCTTCTCCTTTCTTATGTTGCTTCTAGATTGGAAAAAAATCTTTTACTGAAAGGTGGTGTGTAATGAAATCCAATGAAATCATTCTCACAATCACTAATCTGGAAAAAAAATTCGGCCATCTTCAGGTGTTGAAAAATATTTCCACTCAAGTGACAAAAGGAGAGGTCGTCGTCATTATCGGTCCTTCTGGATCAGGTAAATCAACTCTTCTTCGTTGTCTGAATTATCTTGAAGAACCGACATCAGGAGAAATTCATTTTAAAAATGACCGCGTCGGTTATAAGAAAAGAGAAAAAGAACTGGACCTACAGCGCTCACAAATTGGCATGGTTTTTCAAAGTTTCAATCTCTTTCCTCACTTAAATGTGTTGGAAAATTTAACGATAGCTCCTCTTTCAGTTCTGGACGTTTCAAAAGAAGAAGCAGAAGCACGGGCCACGGACTATCTTAAAAAAGTAGGCTTGCTCGAAAAAATTCAGGCGTATCCAAGAGAACTTTCTGGCGGACAACAGCAGCGAGTGGCCATTGCCCGCGCTCTTTGTATGAAACCGGAAGTTATGCTTTTTGATGAGGCCACCTCGGCCCTTGATCCCGAACTCGTTGGTGAAGTTTTAAAAGTCATGAAGGAGCTGGCATTTTCCGGAATGACGATGATTGTAGTGACTCATGAAATGGGTTTTGCCCGCGAAGTGGCAGACAGAGTGCTTTTCATGGATGGCGGAGTCATTGTCGAAGAAGGAACTCCTGAAGAATTGTTCAACTCACCAAAAGAAAAAAGAACGCAGGATTTTCTCCGAAAGCTTTAAGCGCTCGCCTTTGCCTTTTCGAGTAAAACATCAAACTCATCTTTGTGTTCTGGAAAATTTTTTACCGCTTCGAGAACAAGGCCTTCGATATTGCCAATCTTTCTGTGCATTTTTATTCCGCGTTCAATCAGTCCGCGGTAAATAAAAATATCTTTCACTTTCTTGCGCAGTAATTGTTCGCCGACAGAAATAACGGTGGCATCATCGTTTGAAATTTGATGAAGAGTATAGAAGTAAAGACCCTGGACATTGTCACTCCAGAGAGAAAGATCTGAAGATTCAAACAACTCCAACAGAATATTGAGACAATGCCCTTCCTCCATCGTCTTCATGAGATTGCTCAAGATTTCATACTTTCCGTTGCTGAATTTATAGGCCGCTTTGAGCGCATCAACGGCCTTGTCCCTTTCATTATGATTGATGAAATATTTTCCGAGGACTGCCAGCCCTGCAGAGAGAGACACCTGTGTGGCCGCGTTGCTTGTCTTCATCTCAGAGAAAAGTTTCAGGTAATTGTTGATGTCCTCATATTTTTTATTAATGATTGAAAGTCTGATCAATTCCGGAATTTTTTCAGGAAGAATAGGATATTTTTGCGCCATCAATACATTGATGTCGTAAGCTTTTTTGTAATCCTTTGTCTGATAATAGAGTGTGCCCAGATTTTTGAGAGCACGGAAATAATCTCCATTATGAGAAAAAGACTCTTCCAGAGCGGCAAGGGCCTCTTCACGCAAATTGCTGTTCTGGTAGATCTGCCCAAGATAAAAATACGCTTCATAAGGGTGCGCATGCAACTGAGCTGCAGAAGAAAACAACTCCGTTGCAAGCTCGGCATTTCCCTGAAGAAACGCCTGACGGCCTTCTTCCATTTTAATCGTATAAGCAGACGGTGTTATTTTTCGCGAAACACCTTCAAGGACTGTATCGATAATTGTGAAACCGGTAAAAGGAAGTGTGATGATTCCATCCATTTCATATTCAAGAGCAAGAGCGATGTCAGTCACAGCTTCTTCCTCAGAGAGAATAAAAAAGGCCGCATTCAAACGGTTGGGCATGGATTTCAGATGCAATGGAAATAGTGATGTGATTAATCCACCATTGATTTGATAAGGGCCTAGAATAAAATTGATTTTTTTAGAGGTGATCATCGCTTCAGCGTCGGTGATATTATCGGCGTCAAACATGTTGGGTTGCTTGGCCCCAATCATGGTCAAAGCTTTTTTGACAGAAGCGCGAGTTGCGGCCGAGTGATCAATAATAAGCCAAGTCTTGTTCTCAAAATAATCGAGAACAGGTTTATTTTTTTTATCTTGGGGATCGAAAAAGCTCATTCTTCGTCCCTCACTAGATGTTGGCTTAATAATTTTTTAGTCGTGGTCTCTTGTTTTAGTGCAACCGTTTCTAAAATTCTTTTCCAGACGTCACTATCAAATTGAGTAAAGTTCAATTCAACGATGGCGATATTTTTTTCTTTGGGCCCTGGCTCAACGAAATCTGTCTTGGCCATCGCCGTAAAACTTGCTTCTTTTAGCGGCCCTGAATCGGGAACGCGAGATTTAAGCTCAACATGATGATCGACAAAGAAAACGGAAAGCGAGTGACCTTTCTGGCAAACATTGAGAGGAATCTCTAGGAGAATCCCCTTTTCTTTCAGCTCCACCAGGTGTGTAAGTTCCGGTTTGGAAAAGATGGTGTGAGAGGTTTCATTTCTAATGAAAAGCTTATAACCAAATATTTCCGGTGAATCTTTTAATATAAATTTAGAAATTACTTCGTTCATAAAATCATTTTAAGCCTGTAACAAGATAATATAAAGATCGGCATCTTTTATTTTCCGACTTGAGCACTTTAAGTGTAAAATCGAAGCAGTATCGTTTTGTTATTTATGAGGAAGTGAAATGTCAGTTGATAATAATCACAAAAAAAAATCATTTAAAAATGAATTAGGATTAGCGATTGCTGCCCTTGGAGTCGTTTTTGGCGATATCGGGACAAGTCCTCTTTATGCTTTGAAAGAATCTTTTTCTCACGAGCATGGAATTCATTTAGACCAGGGGGCCATTTATGGAATACTCTCCCTGATATTCTGGGCATTGATCATTGTCATCACCATTAAATATGTTTTTTTTATTTTGAAGGCAGACAATAAAGGCGAAGGCGGAATTCTTGCGCTCACAAGTCTGGTAACAAAGAACGAGAGAAAAAGTAAGTTATTGCTGTTTGGTTTATTCGGAACCGCTCTCCTTTATGGCGACGGGATGATTACCCCTGCCATTTCGGTCTTATCCGCAGTTGAAGGTCTTGGGCTTATCACGCCTCTTTTTAATCCCTATATTATTCCAATTACTGTCGGCATTTTGATTGTACTATTCTCGATTCAAAAATATGGAACGGCCACAGTTGGAAAAGTTTTCGGACCGGTGACTTTGATTTGGTTTTTTGTGTTGAGTGCACTGGGCATTTATAATATCGCTCAGAATGTGTCTATTCTTGCGGCCATCAATCCTTATTACGCTCTTCAATTTTTTGCTTCACATTCCTATAAAGGTTTTTTTGTTCTCGGTTCAGTCTTTCTCGTTATTACCGGAGGAGAAGCGCTTTATTCGGACCTCGGGCATTTCGGAAGACAACCCATTACACGCGCCTGGTTCATTATCGTTTTGCCTGCACTCGTATTAAATTATTTCGGTCAAGGGGCCTTTGTCCTCGCGCATCCCGAATCGATCAACAATCCCTTTTTCCTCATGGCCCCGAGCTGGGCACTGACTCCGCTGGTTATTCTGGCGACGTTTGCGACTTGTATCGCTTCCCAAGCTCTCATTACCGGCGTTTTTTCTCTCACTCTTCAAGCGGTGCAATCGCGATACATTTCGCGCGTTCGCATTGAACACACTTCTGAAGTTGAGCGCGGACAGATTTATATCCGCTTTATGAATAATTTTCTGATGATTAGTTGTGTGATTCTTGTTTTCACTTTTAAAACCTCAAGCGCGCTGGCCTCTGCCTACGGGATTGCCGTCACGACAACTATGGGTATTACAACCCTACTGTTCTATTTTTACCTTGTGAATCTTCATCATTGGAATAAAACAAAAGCAAAGCTTCTTTGTGGATTATTTCTCGTTATTGACCTTGGCTTTTTTGGTGCCAATTTAATTAAAGTTCTGGACGGAGGATGGGTTCCGCTCGCCATTTCTATAGCGATCCTCACTCTGATGACGACCTGGAGAAAAGGACGCCACATTCTCGAATTGCGTCTGAAGCACAAAACGATCTCACTGGAGAAATTTATTGAGAGAGTAAGAACTGAGGATGTACATCTAGTCGAAGGCACGGCCATTTATATGACGGGCTCACTTCAAAAAACTCCCTACGCTCTTTATCATACGTTTGAACATTTCAAGACTGTTCATAAGCGCATGCTTTTTCTTTCAGTTGTAACAAGAGAAGTTCCCTTTGTTCCAGATCATTTGAGAACGCAGACTATTCAGCTTACTGAAACGATTTATGCAATCAATGTTTTCTACGGCTACATGGAAGAACAAAATGTACCGAAGGCAATTTCAGGACTTCTGTTGAATGATTACTCGCTCAATCCGGATGAAGCTGTCTATTTCCTTAGCAAGGAAAAAATCTTTGCGACCAGATTACCGGGGATGGCGCTCTGGAGAGAAAAAGTTTTTGCTTACTTGAATCACAACGCTCTCGATGCGACGACTTATTTTCACCTTCCTCCTAAGAACGTGGTGGAAATCGGCGTCCAGGTTGAAATATGATCTTAAACATGCTTTTGAGTCTCTAAGGTCATGCTCAAATGGAAGCGTCTGATCTACTCTCTAGTTGAGGAAAAAGAGGAAGGTCTGACACTGAGGTCTGCCCCTGCATCACTTGTTGGAAACAACAAATAACAAAATATCAGGATAAAGTGGTGCAGGATTAAAATCTCAGTGGAAAGCTAAGAAGGCCCCAACGATGAAAGCCATCTGTTGGGGCCTTATCAGTTTATCTCTTTAAAACAAAAAACATCATCACCAATTTTAATGACCAGCCGAAAGTACGAATCCAGTTTGTAAAAACCAGTTTATTAATAAGTTCATCATTCTTTGCAATGACCATTTTTTCATGCAAAGGAACGCTTACAAAAAAAGTACATCCCCAAATAAGAACGAGAAGTAAAAGAGATCCCCAGGAAACCATCGCTGGAACGTTCTTCTGATATAAATTGAACAAACAAAAAATGAATTCCAAAATCATGAGAGGGACAACCAACGGAGTGATTGCCCGTATGTGATGCAAATGAAAAGCGCTGTAGTCCTGCGCTCCCACTTGGGCCAATTGAGGATAACTAATGAGTTGAACCGTCCAGATGAGGCCGCTCAACGCTGCAGTTAAAATAAGTTCAGCTAATACCAAAGTATTCACCTCACCTTTTTATCCCTGAATCGCTTTTTACCCAAATGACATAGCTTAGACAGCGGCAATTTTTACCGCATTAGTTAGTCTCTAAAATTTAGTGCTTTCTGTTCCGACAAAGAAACAATGAAAACACTACTTTTATTTCTTCTTGTCTTCTCTTCTGCTCACTCGTTTGCCATGGGATCAAAGCGGCCTGGAAATACGGGCGGCAGTTCCACTCCTTCACAAAATCCATTGCCGACAGTTCCTGTTCCAACTATCGATTTTGGTCAAGACCTGAGTGCAGATGAATATTTAAACGCTTCAAGTATCGTTGGTCCATCAGTTGATGCTTTTAAAAAATTGAGTGAGCTCACTAAAATCAGATCAATCGTAAATGAAGATGCCGCCGATAAATGTTTTGATGACAATGAACCGCATGATCAATTTGCTGATCAGATCAGTTATTTTTCGCAAAAGATGATCAAAGATGTTCCTGCAATGGTGGGCTCTATCGGTTCCTACTATGGAACAAGTGAAAGTGATGCTGCTTATTTTCCAACCTCACTTATCCGTCACCCGCTTTGTCTGGTCAATTCTTCTACTCTGTCACAAACAATTAAAAATGTTCCTGCTCAATCAACGATTGAGAAATTGAATCAGTTTGCTTCAACAGTAAATACTCTTCGAACAGAAGTGATCAATGGAGATCAAGCAGCGAAGGCCGAACTTCTGTCTTTGTGGTCGAGATTTTTTTCTTGTCTCGCTTACTCTGAATCTTTGGGAACCGCAGACAGCTCTACTTCTCAAAATGTGGCCCGCAAATACTCTCCGGCCAATTACCGCAAACCGGCCGGCGTTGAATTTTATGAAGACCCTGCTCAACCGGCAGAATCAAAGCTCAATATCGGTGCTTTCCAGTTTACTCCGAATAAAACGGGGAATATTTCTCCATGCTTAAAAGCGTGGAATAAACTGCATTCGGGAAGGCCCACGTGTCAGCTTCCAGTGAATGGAACTCAAGGTGATTTAATCAAAGCGTTGGGAAGTTCTTATCAAAGCTTCAATGTCTTTTGTGGTGTTCACAAACTCGTGCAGACGTTCGCTATTCAGGTTAATACTTCAAAATCGACTTCTACCTTCCCCACAAATATGGTGAACGGGAAATTAAAATCACAAGAAGCACGATGTGTGACGCCGCACTTTCAAGCGGGAAAGGCGTACAATCATTTTGGACCGTTTCAAAATTCGACAGGAAGCAATCTGGAAGAGCTTATGAGCTGCACCCTTCGCAGCCAGAATTAGCATGTAATTCATCGTGAAACTTGTCCAGGATGCGTTTGATCTGCGCCTTGAACTTGATATCGTGATAATCCATGACGTGAGCTCTGATTTTTTGTCCTTCCAATTCATCCTCTCTGGCAATGACTTCATCAATCATGACTTTCAAAGATTCTTTTGAAAAAGCGGCGAAGAATGTCCCCGTTCCGTCTACCCATTTTTTAATTTCATTGGCGACAATCACAGGTCTTCCAACGGCCATCGTGGCGAGGACCAGGTTGGGAAATTCAGTTGTGTTAAAGCTGATGAGAGCTTTTGAAGAAGCAAGAACCGGAGCGTGTTCACCACTGCAACGGTTGCCGAAAAATTTGTTCTGAGGCAGTTTTTGTTTTAAAGCGGACAAGTGTTTATCGTTGCCGATGAATTGGAATTCAAGATTCCATTCCTGCATCCATCCTGCAATCTGTTCAGCTTGTTCCTCAGTAAGACCATTGCTCTCGATGAGATAAAAATGATGAGGAAACATATTTTTGGGAAATAAAGTATAATCCGACACGCGAAATGGTGGCGGAGTCACATCGAGATTGGGAAGCTCATGTTTCAATTTTTCCTTTATGTCTTCGCGTGAAACAACAACCAGATCTGCTTTTTTCAAACTTTTAATTGCCCAGGATTCAACAAAACTTTTGAAAATTCGTTGAATCAATGTCTGGTTGATTCTGTTTTCATAACCAAGCTCATAAAGAAAAGTAATCTGCTTCGTGCGATCACATTTCTTTATCCCTTGAGAAAGTCCTTTTGAGATATTGATGATGAGATCGTATTCACAGGAGACAAAAAGATTTTTAGCAATACTCGGAATTTGATACGAGTGCTGGTAGAATTCGCGCTCACTTCTCACTGTCTTTGACAGAAAAGTAGAAGTGATCACTCTTTGCTCGATATGCCCGAGAATGGCACCCTGTTTGTGAGCAAAACAATAAAGTCTCGCGTTCGGAAAAAGTTCACAGATAAGTTCGATAATTTCTGTGTAATGATTTCGTTCTAATAAATAATCGCAGGTAATGGCAACTTTCATAAATTTAATTTTTAAAGGTTATTCTGAAAATACTCGGCCGTTAATCTGATCCCCTCTTCAAAACCCATTTGAGGTTTGTAATCAGAAACCGACTGAAGTTTAGAAATGTCTGGTCTTCTTCTTTTTGGATCATCTTTCGGCAATGGAAGGTGAACAATTTTTGAAGAACTTCCCAGGATTTTAATAATCAATTGGGCCGTTTCAAGAACAGTTTTCTCATCCGGATTTCCGCAGTTGAAAGGCGTAGGATCACTGCTCATCATAACGGTGTGAATCGCATTGACGAGGTCAGTTGAAAAACAATAGGAACGCGTTTGCGAACCATCGCCATAAACAGTCAGGTCTTCGCCCTTAAGCGCCTGAGTAATGAAATTAGGGATAACTCTGCCATCATTAGGGCGCATGCGCGGCCCGTACGTGTTGAAAATTCTCACGATGCGAGTATCGACGTTGTATTTATGATGAAAACTCATCGTCAAAGCTTCAGCAAAACGCTTGCTCTCATCATAGCAAGAACGAGGACCAATACAGTTGACGTGTCCGACATAATCTTCTTTCTGGGGATGAATTTCCGGATCCCCATAGACTTCGCTGGTTGAAGCTTCAAGAAAGCGAGCGTTCTTTTCTTTAGCAAGTTCAAGCAACTTGAGCGTTCCTTCGGAATTCACGCGCATGATTTCAAGTGGGATAATAGAAAAATCAATCGGCGAGGCCGGACTCGCCAGTGAGAAAATATAATCGATTTTCAAATCTTTGAAGTTCGGAAGCTTTTCATAAATATTGTGCTGATGAAATTCAAAATTCTTGTAAGTTGAAAGAAGATCGATGTTTGATCTTGAACCAGTTATGAAGTTGTCTATACCAATGACTCTCGCGCCGAGATTAAGATAAAACTCGCAAAGAGTAGACGGAACAAATCCCGCCGCTCCGGCGACTACGATTGTTTTTCCTTCCATTGATTCCGGTAACACTACCTTGTTCATTCCTCTTCTCCTCAGAATTTAATAATGCTTCAACTGAATGACTGCTGATCCCAATGTGAGGAGCCCTGCCCCTGCCAATTGAATGGGAGTCAACTTCTGCCCTAGAAAAATCCAGTTTATCGTGACGGCCGAAAGTGGAAAGAACATTTCCGCAATCGCACACACATGCGCAGAAATCATTTTGAGACCCTTGTAGTAAAAATACATCCCAAGGAGTCCAGATAATATTACCATTAAAAGAATCTTTCCCCAAATTATAGGCTGCCAGTCAAAGAGCACGATGGTGCGGTTGGCATAGATATAAAAAATGAGAAAAACAAAACCAAAAATAAATCGTCCACCCATGATCTGGATTTCATTGTAGCCATCGGCCGTTAGCTTTTTTCCAAAAACGGTAGACGCTCCCCAACTAACTACGGCGACCATTGTTAAAAGGTATCCCATCATAGCGCCTTGTGAGAGGAACTTGAGATTGAATTCAAAATGATTCGGGTCAGGCATTATATCCGGTGATGAAATGAGAAGCCCCCCCACTACTGCAATGGCCGCCCAAATTAGAAATTCTTTTTTAATTTTTTCTTTCAAAAAAATGGACGCCAGGCTGAAGGAAATTACCGGTTGAAGTTTTTGCAGAAGAATAACAAGTGAAGGATTGATAAGCGTAAAGGCCTTGGTAAAGGCCAGAGTGCCAATGGCCGAGCCAAACACACCGATAAACATAAAATAGAAAAAAGATGAAATCCGCGTTTGCCAGATAGGTCCACGATTTTTCCACAGAAGCGGAATAAAAATGACAGAAAGGAAAAGGTGCTCAGTAAAAACGATTCGCTCTGCGCTGATACCGCCAAACAAAAGCGGATAACGAATAAGCGTATCCACTGCCCACAATAGTCCCGCAAGTATAACGAGGAGAATTCCGATCACATTTGCCCTTTTCTTCTATGGCCAATTTTACTAATATTCTGAGGTAATCTTTGAAATTTAAATTTAGATCAACGGACGCATTCATGCAATTAAATCTTCATCAAACTCATCACGAAATCGGCGATTTCGAAGGTCTGTTTAAATACATCACCTCTACATTTTCCAACTCTACTCACAGCGGTCTGCATCTGTTTCCCGAGTTGTTTTTGACAGGCTACCCTTTGCAGGATCTCGTTCTCCAAAAAAGCTTTATTGACGATTATCAGTCCTTTTTGGCCGATCTGGGCCTCTGGGCCGTTAATCAATTTAAATCCAATGGCCCCATAGCGCTTTTAATGGGCGGCCTTTCGTATTCCTTTGATTCATTGGGCCTTCCTTTGCAGATAGAAAACGTGATGTATGAATTGCGCCCCGGTCAGAAGCTTCGCGTGCTTTATACAAAACAACTTTTGCCTAATTATGATCTCTATGAGGAAAAGAAATACTTTACGCCAGGACACGATCCGGCCGTTTATCAGTTCGAAGGAAAAACGATTGGTCTTCTCATCTGCGAAGACATGTGGTTTTCTCACCTCCATGAAATGGATCCTGTCGAGCAACTTAAAGACTATCTCGATTCGCAAAAATACAAGTGCGATTTAATTGTTAATTTATCAGCAAGTCCCTACCACCTAGGTAAACAGGATCAGCGCACTCAAAGGGCCATGGAAATTTCCAATTTTTTAGAAGCGCCTTTTGCTTACGTCAATCGCGTGGCCGCGGAAGATGAAATTCTTTTTGATGGTCAAAGTTTTGTCGTTGATGGAACAAAAATTGTCGCCCGTGCAAAGCGTTTTAAACCAGATGTGGTTTCACTGCCTCTTCCTCTCTTTGCGAAAGGAAAGTCGAGTCACTTAAAATCTGATTCCAATAGCTGGGGCACACTTTTTTCATCAAGACTTTCCAGTGACACGAGAAGATTGATGCCACTGAAAGACGACGAATGCGAAGAATTGCTCGAAGGGCTCATGCTGGGAATCAGCGATTATGCTTTAAAAAATAAAATGTCCAAATTTACGATCGCACTTTCTGGTGGAATGGATTCATCACTTGTGCTCGCTATTTTAAAAATCTTGAAAGACAGAAAAACAATTCCCAACATGGAATTGGAAGCTGTTTTCATGCCCGGCTTTTTTTCAAGTTCACTATCCTATGATCTTTCCTACGATCTTTGCCGCAATATCAATGTAAAATTGTCCACCTTGCCGATCAAGTTCGTTCACTCGACCATCAGAAGCGCCTACAAGGACAGTTTTTCCTCAGAAATGAAAGGTCTTGCGGATGAAAATATTCAAAGTCGTCTGCGCGGGGCCCTTATTTATGCCCGCTCAAATGAAATGGGTTCGATGGTTCTGAATACATCCAACAAGTCTGAAATTGCAGTTGGCTACTCGACGCTTTATGGCGACAGCGTGGGCGCTCTCTCAGTCTTAGGCGATCTGTATAAAAGTGAAGTTTTCGACCTCGCTCGCTTTATCAATGCTCACTACAACAACATCATTCCGGTGGAAATTATCGATCGTCCGCCGTCTGCCGAATTGAGGGAAAACCAAGAGGATGCTCAGTCCCTTCCTCCTTACGATCGCCTCGATCCGATTCTCGAAGGGTTTCTCTCTTACCGTTATGGACCTCAAGATCTGATCAAGAAAGGTCACAATCAACAGGAAGTCATGAAAGTTTTTGGGCTTCTGACAAAATCAGAGTACAAACGAAGACAGTTTTGTCCTATAATAAAAGTGAAGGCCAAAAGTTTTGGTTTTGGCCACCGTGTTCCGATAAGTAAAAAAACGCTCTAACTTTCATAAGGAGAAACTCGTGGACAAGAAGCAATTGCTTAAATCATTTCAGGATTTGAAACAAGAAATTGAAAAGCTCAAAAAGAAACATGTGGTAAAAGGACTTGTTGATAAATTCCAGTCTGAAAGAAAATCACTAGAAAAGAAAATTGAGAAAACAGTTTCTGATGAAGTGAAAAAAGCAAAGAAGTTCATGAATGATCAGAAAAAAGAACTTGATAAAATTCAGAAAAAAGTTGAAGTCGTCTTGAAAAAGAAAAAAGCGGTAAAGAAAAAGGCCACAAAGAAAACAACTTCAAAAAAAGCTCCGGCAAGAAAAAAGACAACAAAGAAAACGACATAAAAAAAGCTCCCTTTGGGAGCTTTTTTTTTATCATTAAGTCACTGACACTTCTTCAGCGTACGGTTTCCAGTTACCCTGCCAGATATTGATTGTCCCTGTGAGCAGCAGATTCTTTTCTTTATCAACTTTCACTTTGACATAAGTAAAACGGTTATGTCCTTCCATCAACCCCGCATCGAGCTGAGGAATATGGTTCCAGGTTCCGGTGTTGAAATAATATTTGTTCTCAGGAAAGCGCTCCCACTCCTGGACGTGAGTGTGTCCCATCACGACTGTATGGATTTCAGGGCGACGGCGAAGAATGCCTTTCGCTTTTCTTCCATAGAGAGGATAAATAGTAATCTGTTTTAAAACGGCCAGAGTCGTTTTAAAATTTCTGTTCTGCTTAATGTACTCATCAAAATTACTTTGAATGAGATACTTCACGACTGATAAACTCATCTTCCAGAAAAAAGGAAAATCATAAAGCAAACACCACTTCACATACGATGAAAGCGGACGCACTTTATCAATATTCGGTCGATCTTTGCGAAGAACCGGGAGCAAATTAATACAAAACAATGTTCCCCATGGCAGATTCAGAATCATTTTGCCATTGGGCCCTTCCATAAAATACTTATCAGAGGGAACGGTGTTGATAACTTCGAAACGATGACCGTGTTCGATATGAACCCCATTCAAATTAATTTCAAAACAGAATTCCAATTCATCACCAACGTATTTTCGTAGCGCCGTCTGCGCTTCCTGAAATGCGAGGCCTGAATCATGGTTTCCGATGACGTAGGTAATTCGTTTATTGGGAGCTTTTGAAAATTTGCGAAGCCCTTCAAAAAAACGAGGGTGCCCTTTAACGATGGCGTCAATTGCACGAATCGTCACTTCATCATCGATAATACTGGTATAGATACCATCGACATCAATTTGAATTAAATTGAGAATGTCCCCGTTTAAGACGAGATGCACTTCTTCTTTTTCGTATTCGCCTTTGGAGTAGTAATCGCAAAAATCAAAAAATTTTTCGTCATCGAGAAAATCTTCCAATAAATTGAGCTGGCCGTTCTTAAGGAACTTCCCTTTTCCAAGGTGCAGATCACTTATGACCAGAATATTCATGCCTCACCTTACATTAAGATTTACTGTCGACAATTTTTTTTAGTGAACTTTTGAAAACGTCCTGAGTATTGAAAACAAGACCTCTTCCCGATTCTTTCGCTTCGTACATCATTCGATCGGCGATGGCCAAAACTTCTTCTGCATTTTTGGCATCAGTCGGAAATTCTGCTACACCGATGGAAACAGAAAGATTTAACACTTTCTTTTGATCCTTCACTTCAAACGTATACTCTGTGGATTTAATTTTAGAAAGAATTCTCTCTCCAACAATCTTCCCACTCGCTCCATCTGAGTTCACCAGGATAATAACGAATTCATCTCCACCGTAGCGATAGCTGATATCGGAGTCGCGCAAAAGCCCTTTGACATCGCGGGCAACATTTTCAAGCAACTTTGTCCCAATGAGGTGACCGAAGTTATCATTGACCTTTTTAAAATGATCAATGTCTATAAACAGAACGCAGAATGGATCTTTTTCGTGCTGAAATTGTTCAACCAGCGCAGTAAGGTCTTTGTAAAGTTTGCGTTGATTGTAGAGACCGGTGACATCATCAATATGAATGAGTTCGCGGCTCTTATAAAGATCTTCGAATTTTTCAATAATCTTCAAATGAGAAGCTATATATTTTGAAAGATGAAGCAGATCCTCTGTCGGAATTTCTGTCGGTGAAGAAAACACTGTAAAATAAAACTGATTCCTCTTAAGACCGAGATTCATATAATAGTAAAAACAATTCTCCACTTTGACAGTGAGACAAGGAATTGTTTTCAATTCACTTCTTTTGATAATGAGTTCATCCAGAAGTTTTGCACTATAAAGTTGAAGGCGATCGCTCTTTCCTAAAACAGTTCTGCACTTATCGAGCTGAATGACAGGAAATTGATTGCGGATCGAAAAAACCAAAAGTGGTCTGACCAGATAGACTCTCGCCAGAAATTCTTCAAGATGAATCAAAAGATTTTTTTCACTTTGAAAAAAAGGAAAATCGCTCAGGAATTTTGTTAACTCGCTCATAAATTTTCTTATCTCTGCCCGTGACCAGTTTTTATTTTATCATCAGTATCACTTTCAGTTTCCTCTGTAACCTGGTCAATATCATCCTCTAAATTTTTGATGGAATGGCGGAGTGTTTTCATTATTTTGTTTAATTTATCCTCGAGCTTTCTTTTATCATCTTTCGATTTCTGCTCGCGGATAGAAACATTCTCCATATTAAATTCCAGAGCGTCTATCTTTCTTCGTAGCTCAAGTATTTTTTGATCGCGACTGTGAACCTGAGAATCTACATCCATTGAAAGCATCTCAAGCTTAGTCTCGAGTTCTTTCTCACGTTGTTTGACCTGGTTAAAATCAATGCGCACTCTCTGCTCAAGTTTTTCTTTTTTTGCTTCCGCATTGCGGGCCTTTTCTTCTGCCAGAGCTCTTTTTTCTTCTGCGACGGCCGCTTTATATTTTAGATCTTCCATCTCTGTCATGTGACGTTTGCGAATAATTGAATTTTCAATTTTCGATTCATCAAGGGCGGCCTTTAAAGTGAGGTTATCCTGCTCCAGCTCGCGAGCGGCGCCTTTGAGCATTTTAATTTCATTGAGAAACTGTTCGCGTTCTTCTCGCAACTGGCGAATGGTGGCATGAAAACGAGAGGATTCTTCATCGCTTACAAAAGAGGTGTGAGTTCGATCGACTCTTTCACTTTTTTCTTCGGGAATAGGCTCAAAGCTTGCTACCGCTTTCATAGAAACCGGTGCTTCCGTTTTCATTTTTACAGCTGGAGCGGCCATACTTTCTTCTTTATCGGCAAATTCCATACCCGATAAATCGAACTCATTGGTGGCATCTGTTTTGTCAGCATTAAAGCTATCGGTGGCAAATTCGTCAGCGGAGAAATTCATATCGGGAATAGCATCCTGAGTTTTCTCTTCCATCCCGCTCAGGTCAATTTCCTGAGTGCTGTCGACCGACAATTTTGGACGAAGAATATCTTTAATTGTCGATTCAATATTGGCCTTTGCCTCTTCTGTGGTCATAAGATCTGCAGAAGAATTGGTTGAGGCGGTTGATTCTTTAAAAGAGTCTAGATCAATTCCCGTTGAGCTTTTGTTGTAAACAATAGTTGGTTGAGTCGATTCTTTTTCCTGGGCCCTGGCCTTAGATTGGGCCATTTCGATTTCGGCATCGAAGAGATCCCCGCCGAGTTCGAGGGCACCATCCATTGACCCAACTTGGGCCACTGGAGACGGTTGATTCGAAGCACGCGTTTCAATGACGTGCTCGTCATCTGCGCCCGAAAGGTCCAGTTCAAAGTGAGAATCACTCTTAGTGGCTTCCCCTTTTTCTTTTTTTGCCGCCGAAGCAGCTTCAGGAGCTGCAGGAACGGCGGGAATATCTGGTGTATCATCACCAAAATCGAGGTTGAATTCGAGACCGTCACTTTCATCTGGAACAATGGAAAGTTTTCCTGTGGCCTCTTTTTTTGTTTCGGCCTGAGGGGCTTCAGTCATCGAGGCAAAATCCAGATCTTCCTCATTACCGAAATCGAGATCGATTTTGGGAGAACTTTTTTCTTTTTTTGCACTCTCACTCATAGAGCTACCCTCATCATTTCCAAATTCAAGCGAGGAAAAATCATCATCCATCGCTGCCGTTTGCGGTTGCTTTCCGGCAGACAAAAGATCAGAAGCTGATCCAAAAACCAGATCGAATTTGCGCTGAATTTTCACGTTCAGCGAATCGTCGAATTCTTTTTTCTTTGCCCCTTCCATTCTTTCCTCTTTAGCTTTCTATACTTAACTTATCTTTATCGGCCAAATGCCGCATTTCCTTGAGGGCGAATCTGGATATCCGAGTGCCTTAAGGGGCCTTTTTCTCTGAAAGGGCTTTCTCAATGTAAAAGTGCCAATAAATAATTGCAGAAAGGCAAAGGCTGACCAGAGGGATCGACTGACTAATCTTCTAGTAAGAGACAAAGTTCTTTTAGGTTGATCTACTTTGAAAAATTAGATTAAAATGGAGTGAGTAAAACTCACATTACTTGATTAAAACATTAGGTTTTTTTAAAATAGGTTTAAAATGAAAAAGACTTTCGGCCGTACATTCATGACAAAATCTTTAGCAACATCTGCGATGCTTTTCTCTCTGATTGCGGGAAATGCAATGGCCCAGGAAAATACGAAACTGTATCCGGCCCCTCTACTTGCTCTGGACGGTTATTATTCACACCATATTTTAATCGCTGAAAAATCAACTCATCTTCTTCACTTGTACAAAAACGTTGATGGAAAACCTGAACTGATAAAATCTTATCAAGTAGTCACTGGCAAAAAATCTGGCGATAAAGGCATCGAAGGTGATTTCCGCACACCGGAAGGAATTTATAATTTTGTCGATTTCATGACTAATAAAGAACTTCTCGCTAAGTCAGGTGCTCAAGGGGTGATTTACGGAGCGGGCGCTTTTGTCACTGATTATCCGAATCCAGTTGATAAAGTGGCAGGCAAAGGTGGGTCAGGTATTTGGCTTCACTCAACTAATGATGAAGCTAGACTGGACAAAGGCCTGGACTCAAAAGGCTGTGTCGTTACGGCCAACAACGACTTGATCGATGTCTCTAAATATCTTGAGCTGAATAAAACTCCAATCGTCATTGTTCAGGATCTTGTTTATTTGAATGAAAGAACATACGAAACTCAAAGAAACGAAATCAAGAAAAGTATCGACGGATGGCTTGAGGCCTGGAGAAACAAAAATATCGCTTCATACATGAGCTACTATCACCCGGCCGAATTTAAAGACGTGAAAGGGAACTGGGCAAAATACAAGGCCTACAAGTCAGCTGTCTTTAACAATCCAGGAAAACCTAAAATCGATCTCGACAATATTTCTATTCTTCAATCTAAAAACTATGCAGTCGTGACTTTCACTCAGAAATATCAATCAAGCACGATCAATGATGCCGGTAAAAAGATTCTCTACATGAAACAAGATGATTCTTATAACTGGAAAATCGTCAGTGAAAATTTCAATAAAGCGGGCTTTGAAGGAAATGACAAAGTCGCCTTCGAACCTTCAATGAGATTCTTCAAAGATGCGGATGTTAAAAAAGGCAGTAACTAGTGCATGAGAGGAATGACCGAGAATTCATTTCGATTATCTATAATAAGAAAAACGATTCTCCAAAATACATTGAATTAAAAAAATCCAGACTTCTTTTATTTGTTGTCGGATTGCCCACTCTCACGTTAATCGCTCTTGCTCTTGGTGTAATTGGCCTTGTCCACACGAGTCCCTTTCACCTGATCGATACCTACCGCCAAAATTCACTTGCCCGCGAAGCCGTTTCTAAAACAAATGAACTCGTGGCCCAGCTCCAAAAAGCAGAAGAAGAAAAGACAGTGATGTCTAAAAGACTTGCTGAAATGGACACTGAATTAAAAAGGGCCCAGGATGAAGTTCTCACCGCAACCGGAGATGTCGCGCGTGAAAAGCCTGTTATTGAAAAGGTTGCAGAAAAACCGACCGAAAAAACAGTGGGAGATAAATGTCCAAAAGCTCCAGTCTGTCCCGCTGTCACCAATGCTCCTGTCGTAAACACAATTGGTCTTTCTACCCTCTCATTTTTCCGACCGGTTCAAGGTCAAAAAGATCGCACCAGACCCGCGACGTTGACCCTCTCAGGTTTTAAAGTTGAAACTAAGCGCGACACAATCAATCTGATGTTCAATATCATTCCGGCCACTCTCGGAGAGGGAAAGCTGGCAGGACATATCGTAGCGATCATGAAGAACGAACTGGGCATCCAGGTGTATCCTCAAAGTGCTCTGAATGTTCAAGGAACACAAATCAGCTTTACTTCAGGCGAGCCCTTTGCCACTCAAAGATTTCGCCCGGTCGATGCCGCCTTTCTTCGTCCTCGCAAGGCCGGCAATTATACTTTCAACGTTTATATTTTTGCCAAGAACGGCGATCTCTTGCACTATCAGAGTGTAATGTTGCCTGTTAAACTTTAAACGAACTTAACCAAAAAAGAGCAGATATGATTCAGAATCAGGAATTCACATATATTGGTAAAGCGACAAGTCTTTCAGGAACATTCAAGTTCAGCGGTCCCACTCATCTTCAAGGCCATCTAAACGGCGACATCACAATTCTTAACGACGCTAAAATTGTTTTAGAAATCAGTTCGCAGACTGAAGGCACTCTGGTTTGTTCGGATCTTGAAATATATGGACATTTTATCGGCGAAATACGCTCAAGCGGCAAGGTGACAGTTTATCCTACGGCGGTAGTTGAAGGAAAAATCGTCTCTCGTTCAATGGAAATTCTTCCAGGTGCCGTTGTTAATATGAGCGGACACACTGAAGTCTAAAAAAAGGCCCCACTCAAGGTAGGGCCGTCTTATTGCGTTTTAGATAAATTTCTTATAGTCGACGACTTTCATTTTCCCAAGTTTCCCTGGAAGTTTACGAAGCTCTTTCTCAATAGATTTATCGCCGAGAATGAAAATGGTCTGAACATTCATTCCAAAGACATCATCAATTTTCTTCGCCACATCTTTTGCCGTATACTTCATCACAGCTTCGTTGAAGTTAAAGAGTTCTGAATAAGGACGCTCCACGTGATCAAGATAAAGAAGTTGAGCTAAGAACGCTCTATTGCTTTCGAATTTGAACGGATGAGATCCGACAATGGCCCCTCTTGATTTTTCCAACTCTTCGTCAGAGATGCCATCTTTTTTGATTTTTGAAATTGAGTCGTTTATGACTTCAATAAGTTTATTGATCGTTTGATTCTTAGTAAAAGTGGCAATACCGCTTCGACCGTATTGTTTTTGTGATGAAACATAAGCACCGATTGAATAAGTGAGGCCGCGTTTCACGCGCACTTCTCTCATGAGTCTCGATGTAAATCCACCGCCAAGAAATTCGCTGGCCAGAGTATCCAGACGTCTATCCCCGATTTCATCATAATTTAAAAAGCGTCCAATTTTCACCTGCACTTGGTTAGCATCGGGAACTGGGACAAAAACGATTTCGGGAGATGAGCGTTTCACTAACTTGTACGAAGCTGTGCGAACGTAATCTGAAGATGCACCTTGAAACTGGCATTTGTCTTTCAACACTTTTTCAACTGAAAGAATTGATTTGGGTCCAGTGATGTAAATTCTTTTTTTCACTTTATTTAAAAAATAATCGATGCGCGCTCTGAGGGCCGCCGGAGTAAAAGTATCAAGGTCTTTTAATTTACCACTGACTGGATAAGAATACGGTGAACCACTCATTGAGACTTCTCTGAAGACTCTGTCAGAAAGGGCCTGAGGGTTCGCCACTAAGCTCTGCAGCTCGGAGCGCTCTTTATCGAGCTCCTGCTTAACGACGTCTGCTGGAAAGCTTGCTTCTCTTAAGAGTGAGCACGCTTGAGTCATGGATGTGGTGATATCTTTTGCAAGCCCTGACATCGCGACAGTTGTGTATTCGTGAGTAATATCAGTTGAAAATTCCGTTCCGGTAAATTCAAATTGATCGAGAATATCTTTCTGAGAAAGTTTCGGCGTTCCTGCATCAAGAAGATTGAAAGCATGTTGAGTCAGCCCCATTCTTCCCGGCTCGTCAGCTAAAGCACCGTCGCCAAAGTAAAGCAGCATATCGTATGTCGGAAAACGAGCATCTTCGATATAGATAACGTCAATTCCATTCCAGTTTAATTTTTTGATTGAGTCTTCAATCTTGGCAGCTGCAAAAGATTTTACACTGACAAGAAAGAGCAAGCTGATTAAAAGTTTCTTTTTCATTATTTAGACTCCACTAGAGCTGTCGGATTTTTTGGATATTTGTCCCAGATAGATAGGAAAATGGGAGATGATTTTACCAGAATGTCGTGGCATTCTTTTTTCACTTCACTCTCCTTTACTGAATTGTAAATTTCCATCTCTTTTGTTCCGTACGCATAATCGCCGTAAATTTTCTCATTCATCATAATGGTCGAGGCCATTCCGGCATTTGTTTTCATCGCCGTATAAGCTTGAGACATGATTTGATTTTTTGTCTTTTGAAGAGTTCGTGCATCGAGACCTTCATCACAGAATTTTTTCATGTCTGAAAGAAATTTTGTTTTCACGTCATCAATTTTTTGTCCTTCCATGAGTTCTCCATTGAAGTAGAAAACTCCAGCATGTCTCAAGTTGTAGCTTGAGAGGCTGATATCTGTAAGCATTGGAGTTTGATTCCTCACGTATTTTTGTGAGAGATAAGAACTTCCTCCATTTCCAAGCATGAAGGCCAATACGTCGAGAACGAAGGCCCTTCTCGTACCTGCTTTTTCACCTGGAAAAGCGACTGCAAATTTAGGAATAGGATTTGTGGCATAAAAACTATATTCCGTGCCCCACTTGGCCTTTGATTCATAATTTTTCAGATCGTCACGTTTTGCTTTTAGTTCTGCAAGACCTTGTGACTTGGGAATGGCCCCGTATTTTTCTTTAATGACCGGAAGAATTTTATCCGGATCGACATCGCCGGAAATAGCCAGAATAGCATTGTCCGGAGCATAGTATGTTTTAAAGAACTCCATCATCTGATCGCGGGTGAGGGCCGTAAGATCATCAACGTCGCCAATAACTGATTGACCGTAAGGTGTTCCTTCAAAAACTTTTTTCATCATCGTCAGATAAAGAAAACCGTCAGGGCTATTTTCATAGCGCATCTTTCTTTCTTCAAAAATGACCTGTCTTTCTGATTCAAAACTGACTGGCTCTAAAAGCAAATGCTGAAGTCTGTCTGCTTCAAGATCCACCATTTTCTCTACGAAATTAGAAGGAATCGTCTGATAGTAAACAGTGGCATCGTTCGTGGTGTAAGCATTAGTCGCACCACCATTTTTTTCAATCAAGAGATCGAATTCACCTGGGCCATATTTCTTCGCGCCTTTAAACATCATGTGTTCTAGAAAGTGCGTCGCTCCGGTTGTTCCTTTCGTTTCATACCGTCCTCCGACATCAAATAAGGTATAGTAGGCCGCGATGGGAAGTTTTGGATTGGGTGCAATCAAAACAGTGAGTCCATTGTCCAGGACAACTTTTTTTACATTGAGCGCGATTGGCGCGGGTTTTTTGGCCGATGTACCTGTTAAGGATGCACAACCTGTTAACACAAAAGCACTAAGTCCCAGTGTCATGATTTTTTTGGCTAATTTTTTTTGGCCCATTTGCTGTTTCCTCTTAAATAGTAAGACTTGTCAGGATAGGATTATAACATGAAAGCGGAACACAAAAATACAATCATTGCACTTGGAACTGGAACCTCTACTGGAATTCCGATGATCGGATGTTCCTGTTCCGTCTGTACATCACTCGATCATCGCGATCAGAGATTGCGAACTAGTATTTATGTTGAGACGGATTCCGGAAAAAAGTTTCTAGTGGATACAACGCCTGATCTTCGCACTCAGTTTTTAAACAATAAAATCTCCGACGTAGATTTTGTTATTCTCACTCATGCTCATGCAGATCATTTGCACGGAATTGATGACCTGAGACCACTGACCTTTAATCCCAATAAAAATGAAATTCCCATTTACACGGATAAGACCACAACTGGAATTTTACAGAGACGCTTCGATTATATTTTTAAAAAACCTGATCCAAAAAAATCCCACCTTGGCGGAGGGTTGCCGAGACTGACCGTGCATCCCGTTCCACTGGAAAAAAAAATTACTATTCAAGGTGAAGCCTTTTATTTTTTTCAATATCCTCATGGCCATGGCACGACCATGGGTTTTATTCACCGATCAAAAAACACTACGCTCGCTTATATAGTGGATTGCATGGAAATTCCTGAGCGACTTTTAAAAACGCTGGAAGAGATGAAAATAAGTCTGTTGATTATCGATTGTCTAAAGCGTGGAACTCATTCTACTCACCTAACTGTTGATAGAACATTTGAGTATATCAAGAGAATTAAACCTGAGCGCGCAGGTCTGATTCATATGAGCCATGATTTGTTTCACACAGAACTGGAACGGCTCGCCTGCGCCGAATTTGGCAAAAATGTCTTTCCTTTGTATGATGAATTAAAAGTGACCTATTAAAATTTTAATTCCAAAGGAGTGCTCATGACCGAACAAACTTGTGAAGTTCCGGCCACGCGCTATGACCGTTTTTTAAAGATCATCAACTCTTCCAAACATGAACTGGCACTCCGTTTGTATATGGTTATCGTTCTCGCTCACTGGGGGGAGCACCTCGTTCAGGCCTTCCAGATTTATCTTTTAAAATGGCCACGCCCTGAATCGCGCGGAATTTTGGGTCAGTTTTTTCCATGGCTGATTTCTTCTGAATCTCTTCACTACGGTTATGCTCTTTTTATGCTCATTGGATTGTGGATTTTAAAGGACGGTTTTTACGGTCGCTCAAAAACGTGGTGGACTATTTCCCTCGCTTTACAATTCTGGCATCACATAGAACATTTTGTTCTTCAGATGCAGGCCCTCGTGGGAAAAAATCTTTTTGGTTCACCTGTTCCGGTCAGCTTTCTCCAACTGGTCGTTCCACGTGTCGAACTTCATCTTTTCTACAACACTGTCGTGTTTATTCCGATGGTCATTGGAATGTACTACCATCTTTTTCCTACAAATGAAGAATTGAGACTTCACCAATGTCCTTGCGCTGTTAAGGCCGCATGAAAAAAACGCTTGCGCTGTTTTTAATTTTTGTAACAGCAGGTATGCTTTTCTTTTTAAAAGATTACTACCGCCAAAAAAACAGCGCGCTCTCTTCTTCTCTTTCCCTGAAATGGTCAATGGCCCCCGGGCAAATAAAAGACCTGAGCGTCCCCGTTCTTTTTAAGTTTCATTTAACAGACAGTCAGCAGAATAAAATTTCTGACGCTCGAATAAATGTCGTGGCCAATATGTCCCATCCTGGCATGGTCCCAGTGGAAGGAATCGTCCAAAACCTTGGACACGGCGATTACACGACAAGCGTCGCGCTCACCATGCATGGAGATTGGATTCTTTTTCTCACCATCACTTTAAAAAATGGAACTGTCGAAAAGAAAGAAGTTCTTTTTAAAACGGCCCAGTAAAATGTTTTTAAACACCAAACGACTATTTCTCTTAAAAAGATTTCTCCAGATTGGGCTTTTTTTTCTGGCGCTTTTTTTAGTGGCCGAGGGATTGTGGGGAAATCAGTTTGCACCGGCAAATCTCAGCACTCAGTTTGTCTGGGTTCATTACAGAGGGGTCTTGATCTTTTCACTACTTCTTCTGGGGAATCTTTTTTGCTTTGCCTGTCCTTTTATATTTTTCAGAGATCTTCTTCGCCTTTTTGTGGCACCTCAATTTCTGTTTCCCAAAAAATTGCGGAATAAGTGGACTGCGATTCTTTTTTTCACGCTAATGCTTTTTTCTTACGAAGCTTTTGCGCTTTGGTCTTCACCTTATAAAACGGCGCTACTGATCGTCGGTTTTTTCTTCTCCGCTCTTCTCGTTGACGGACTCTTTAAACAGGCAAGCTTTTGCAAATATGTTTGTCCGGTTGGTCATTTCAATTTTCTTACCTCTGCGCTTTCACCCCGCGAAGTGAAAATGAAGAACGAACAAGTTTGTACCGATTGTAAAACTTACGATTGTCTCAAAGGAAATGAAATCCATCGCGGCTGTGAACTGAATCTATTCATTCCTAAAAAAGTGGGAAATTTTGACTGCACCTTTTGCATGGATTGCGTAAAGGCTTGTCCGTCTTCAAATATTGTTCTCGCAAAAGTTCTTCAGGGTGAGAATAGTTCCGGACCTACGGCCCATTCGCATACGCATTTAGATTTTCAGTTTTCCATTCTGACTTTCTTTTTTCTTGGATTTCTCAATGCCTTTTTAATGACAGCGCCGGCACAAAAGATCCGAGAAATATTCTATCCGTATTTTAAATATGAAATTTTACTTTTAATTTTCACCTTTCTCTTATTTGCTGTCGTTCTTCCTGTTTTGCTTTTTTATTTTCCGGCCAGATTTCTGAAGCAAAGGCCAGAACAGTCCATCATCAGTTTGCTTCCTCTTGGGGTGGGACTCTGGAGTGCCCATTATAGTTTTCATTTTTTGACAGGACTTCTCGCTTTCGCTCCCCTTGTGGGAATACCCTTGCCGACAAAATGGATGGGCCTTTCACCGTCTCAGGCAATTCCCCTCGAACTCGGTCTTTTCTTTTTAGGTGCACTCATCTCATTTTTAAGTCTTATCAAAAAAGAGAAACAGACACGCATGAAGATGTATGCCTTTATCCTTTTTACATTTCTTAGTTTTTCTTCTGTCGGGATCCTCTTACAACCGATGCAGATGAGAAGTACTTTTGTGGGAGTGATACCGTGAGAGAGCTTTTAACTATTTTACTGCTCATGATCTGGATCCCATCCTATGCCCACGATGGTCCTGCTTTCCCTGTGCTTGTCGATCAACCGATTAAAAACTTCACTGTTTCCATTTGGGCCGATCCCGATACGGGTAACGGCACTTATCAGGTTTATGCCAAACCGGTGCAAGAGGGTATTGAGATCATTTCTGTCGTGTCCTATCCTGTGAGGGATAAATCCCATAAATTAACTGGAGAGGCCCAAAAACTTGCCGATACGGCCGGTCAACTTCAGTATACGGTCTCTGTTCCCTTTGACAGCGAAGAAGCCTGGGAATCTGAGTTCACGGTTAAACAAAAAGACGGAACCTCTGAAAAAGTACTGGTAAAAGTCGATGTAACCCCCCCGGGACCATCAAAATGGGAGTTTGCCCTCTATTTTCTCCCCTTTTTACTCATAGGATTCGTCTGGGGAAAAGCCTATCTTTGGAAGAAAATATAGCCTTCTTTTTTTCCCCTTCAACTTTCCCTCATTTTGTGGGATTCTCAGGAATATTTTTAAACCCTATTTTTTGATGCAACCCTTTTTAAGGAGAGGTTAAAATGATTATCGGAGTTCCAAAGGAAATTAAGAATAATGAAAATCGCGTTGGTATGGTTCCAGGTGGAGTTCGCGCTCTAGTCGCTGACGGACACACTGTCTACATCCAGAAAAGTGCTGGAAACGGCATCGGTATTTCTGATGAAGAATACGTAAAAGCAGGAGCTAAAATTCTCGATACAGCAGCTGAAGTTTTTGAAAAATCAACAATGATTATCAAAGTTAAAGAACCTCAGGCCGTAGAAATCGCGATGCTTAAACCACATCACATTCTTTACACGTACCTTCACCTTGCACCAGATCCAGAACAAACAAAAGGTTTGATGAAATCTGGATGTACAGCAATCGCTTACGAAACAATCCAAAACAATGACGGATCACTTCCTCTTCTTGTTCCTATGTCAGAAGTTGCAGGCCGTATGTCAGTTCAAATCGGTGCTGCTTACCTACAACTTGATAAAGGTGGAAAAGGCGTTCTTCTTGGAGGTGTTCCAGGTGTTCGTCGCGGTAAAGTCACTGTTCTTGGCGCTGGGATCGCAGGTACAAACGCGATTCAAATGGCAATGGGAATGGGAGCTTCAGTAACAGCAATCGACATTTCAACAAAACGTCTTGCTGAACTAGATGCTCTTTACGGTTCACACATCACAACTCTTTACTCAAACCCAGACAATATTGAAAAAGCTGTTCTTGAGTCAGATCTTGTTATCGGTGCTGTTCTTATTCCAGGCGCGAAAGCTCCTCACCTTGTGACAAGAGACATGATCTCTAAAATGCAAAAAGGTTCAGTGGTAGTTGATATCGCTGTTGACCAGGGTGGATGTATCGAAACTTGTAAACCTACGACTCACGAAAATCCAACTTTCGTAGTCGACGGTGTTGTTCACTACTGCGTAGCGAACATGCCAGGTGCAGTTGCAAGAACATCAACTTTTGCTTTAACAAACGTAACGCTTAAATATGCTCGCATGATTGCGAACATGGGTGTTGAAGAAGCTGCTCAGAAAGATAAAACTTTCCGTCCAGGGATCAATATCTACAAAGGTACTCTTGCTTACGAACAAGTAGCAAACGACCTAGGCCTTCCGTACACAAAACTTCCATTCTAGTTTTTTCTAATAAGGGTCGCTTTAAGCGGCCCTTTTTTTTACTTCTGACCATCCCACTCGGAAATAACTTCCACTTCTCCTTTTTCGTAAACATGCTAAAATTATTCACATGACCGGCAAAAAAATGCTCGATATGATTCTTTTGGGTGTAATGACCCTGACCACACTTGCTGTGATCGGATTGTTTTACTACACCGAGAAAGTCTACAAGCGTCCTCCTATCGATGAAAATAAGGAGCGCGACGCTTTCTTAAAAGAAGGCGATCCGAAGGCCATGCCAGTCTTTTATAAGATTGATAAAATGACCGTGAGCTTGGTGCCGAAAGATCCAAACGCGAATCAGCGCATGCGTTACTTAGAAGCAGAGCTCTCTCTCGTTCTTTTCAAGCCTGAAGATGCGGGAATCATTAAAACCTATATTATGGTTGTGCAGGATAAAATCATTAATATTTCAAGCAAAATGGGCGCTGAAGAACTCAACTCCCTCACTGGAAAAATTCTGCTGGAAGATCGTTTGAAAAAAGAAATCAATAAGGCCCTTGGTAAACCCGTCGTGAAATCCATTTTCTTTTCAAGATATATCGTTCAGTAAATTCCTTAAAACTGCTACACATGAGTGGGGTTAGTTTATTGACCACACCTATTCAGTTTTTGCTATTTTCATCGTGAGTTCCAAATGATTTAAGCCGGTTCTGGTTTGTTCTTAATTTCTTTTTTTGCCAAATATGTCTCCATGACAACAGGCTGCCCTAATCCAAATTGTAAAATCCATCTTCAAACCGTATTTCAAAAGAAAGACGGACACTATTTTCGTGCCGATGATTCACGCTTCATTCAACGATT